>VOFH01002225.1_pt1 | contig 48324 bp, 83 predicted proteins | sample 5384091 | NCBI WGS metagenome assembly VOFH01 (sample SAMN12384727, study PRJNA508395) | human gut metagenome | isolation source: healthy gut G | host: Homo sapiens
TCTGATACATGTTGCCACACTCCTCTCTTATTCTCTCACAATTGCATTGAATTTACAGTTTTTTTCCATACAAACACCGCATTTAATACATTTGTTCATATCAATAAAGTGATGTTCTTTCACATTACCATGGATTGCGCCGACAGGACAATTACGAGCACATTTGGTGCAACCAATGCATTTTCAGGCAACACTTTAAATATGGTAAGCTCTTTACAAGCACCTGCCGGACAACGATGGTCATGTACATGAGCTACATATTCATCACGGAAATATTGCAGGGGTAGACAAAACGGGGTTGGGCGCTGTTTGACCCAGCGCGCACAAAGAGTTGTCTTTGATATAATGGCACAAGGATTCCAACTTCTCAATATCACCGTCTTCACCTCTGCCACTGGTGATTTTCTCCAGCATTTCAAAAAGGCGTTTGGTACCAATACGACAAGCAGTACATTTACCACAGGATTCATCAACAGTAAAGCGAAGAAAGAATTCTGCGATATCAAACATACAGGTGGATTCATCCATAACAATTAAACCGCCGGAACCCATCATGGCACCAATTTCAGTTAAGTTGTCATAGTCAATCTCAATGTCTAAAAATTTGGCTGGAATACAACCACCGGAAGGACCGCCTGTTTGTGCAGCTTTAAAATTTTGCCGCCATCGGAAACGCCGCCGCCGATTTCCTCCACAATTTCCCGTAAGGTAGTTCCCATTGGAACCTCAACCAAACCTGTATGTTTGATTTTACCACCCAAAGCAAATACTTTTTGTACCTTTTGAACGCTCTGTTCCAATAGATTGGAACCACTCTGCCCCATGCAATATAATTTGTGCAATATTGGCATACGTTTCAACGTTATTTAAAATGGTAGGTTGCCATACAAACCTTTACTGCTGGATATGGAGGGCGAGACGAGGTTCACCGCGATGACTTCAATGGATGCCAGCAAAGATGTTTCCTCACCGCAAACAAAAAGCACCGGAGCCTAGACGTAATTCAATGTCAAAATCAAAGCCCGCTGTCAAAGATATTTTTTCCAAGCAAGCCCAATTTCTCTTGCTTGCTGAATTGCAATTTGCAATCGTTCAACTGCAATCGGATATTCTGTACGAATGTAACATATCCTTGTGTAGCGCCAATGGCATAACCTGCAATTGCCATTGCTTCCAAAACAGAGTGCGGGTCACCCTCCAACACAGAACGGTCCATAAAGGCTCCCGGGTCACCTTCGTCCGCATTACAGCAAACATATTTCTGGTCAGCATCATTTTGGGCTGCAAGGCTCCATTTTAATCCTGTTGGGAAACCGCCGCCACCTCTGCCGCGCAAGCCGGAATATTTAATGACTTGAATGACTTCTTCCGGTTTCATTTCAGTCAGCACTTTACCTAAAAGCGCTGTATCCATCCATCGCTATGTATTCTTCAATTACCTTCAGGATTAATTACACCACAGTTGCGCAGCGCAATTGTTTTTGTTTTTATAAAACGGTGATCAGTCAAGGAATGAATGGCATCGTTGTCGATGGTCTCCTGATATAACAGACGCTTTACGATTCTTCCTTTGAGCAAATGTTCTTCTACAATTTCCGGAATATCAGCAAGAGTAACCTTGCTGTAAAAAGAGCCTTCCGGATATACAATGACAACAGGTCCTAACGAACATAAACCGAAGCAGCCGGTACATACTACATTGACTTCTTTATCAAGACCTTTTTTCTTAATCTCTTCTTCCAGTCTGCGCATAATCTCCTGACTGTTAGAGGAAGAGCAGCCGGTACCGCCGCATACGAGTACATTGGAACGATACATTACATTTTCCCCCTTATTTTGTGTGAGCACCAATGGTAAACTCTTGTACTACGTTACCATTTACAATATGGTCGTTAACTACTCTAACAGCCATTTCAGGTGTCATTTTTACATAGGTCACTTTATCTTTTCCGGGAGTAACCACTTCGACAACCGGCTCAAACTGGCAAATTCCGATACATCCTGTTTGTGTCACTTGTACGTTGGTAATTCCGCGCTTTTCTAATTCATCAATAAAAGCAGTTAAAACCGGGCGTGCACCGGCGGCAATTCCGCAAGTAGCCATACCCACCAAAATGCGAATTCCATCTTCCTGCCCTTCTCTTACACTGATTTGAGCACGGGCTTTGTCTCGAATTGCTTGTAATTCAGCTAATGATTTCATTTCATTCATCCTCCATGTAGTAAAGCGGTTTGTTCCGTTAAATAATCTTTCAGCCACTGACTGACATCAGGTGCATTCAGAGGAATTTCTCCCAAAATATCTTTTAGTTCCTTTGTATTCAAAGTAAAATCCAAATGCCCTATTCTTCGATAAAAAATAAAATCTAAATCCGGATTGCAGGTAATCAGTAACCATACAGTGGCGTTAATATCGCCCAAAGGCAGCATATCCAAATGCGTTGTAATGAAGGTTGCTGTCACTTTCGTTCCCTGATTTAGGTCAGATTCTATTTCAAAACTACCACCTGTCATCTCTGCTTCCATTTTAAAAAGCGGGATACCCATACCAACTTTCCTGGTTGTTCTGGTGGTAAAAAAGGGTCAATTACTTTGCATACCTGTTCTTTGCTCATACCTTTACCATTGTCTGTAACTACAATGGTAAGCTTTTCGCTTCTTCTAAAACTGATATTTTTATGACTGTTGCACCGGCCGAAATAGAATTTTGAACAATATCCATAACATTCAGTGATAATTCACGCATAGAAATTACTCATACTTACTCAAAATATCTTCAACTTCACTAACAGAAACGCGCCCGTATACATCGTCATTTACGGTCATAACCGGCGCTAAACCACAGGCACCAATACAACGGCATTCGGTAATGGAAAATTTACCGTCCTGTGTGCATTCCTCAGGCTGAATACCAAGCACTTCACAAAATTTTGCCCAGAACATCTGCCGCACCTTTTACGTAGCAAGCTGTTCCCATACAAACTGAAACATTATATTTTCCTTTTTGGTGTCAATGCAAACAACGAATAGAAAGTAGAAACGCCGTATATTTCTTCCAGCGGTACATCCATTTTTCTGCAATCATGGTTTGCACTTCAATCGGCAAATAGCCATAAATTTCTTGCGCCTTTTGAAGAATCGGCATAACGGAACCATGTGTTCCGCCGTTTTCGTCAATTACTTTAAAAAGCTGTTCTTGTTGTTCCTTTGTTCCTTGAAAAGGCAGGGTAGAAATACGCTTTTGCATAATAATTCTCCTCCCAGGATTGTTTACATATCTCTAAATTACCCGTAATTTTGTATAAAATCTAGGGTTCAATCCAGCTAAGTATATCATAGTTTTTTCTCAAATACCAGAGATTGACAAAAATATACGAAGAATGTGAAATTTTAAACAAATAGTCATAAAAAGTTACCGTGTGCTAATTTACTTCATTGTTTCAAAGTAATTCTTTCACACGGCAATGTTGGATTCACTTTATTTCCATGTAATATCTATTTCACCGTTCAATGCAGCTATTAAACATTCGGGAGTACATTCAGGCAATGCAAGCCATGCATTTGGTTCCAGCATATGTTCTAAATAATGCGCATCTGAGTTTCGAAGTAAAATTTTATCTCTTAACTCAGCATGTTCTCTGAGTAAACAAACCTCATCTGCATAATGGGTAATCTCTGCAGCTTTGAAATTGGCTTCCGGCGGTATTGCCCCCAAGGTTGAGAATACGCTGTAAGCACTGCGGTCAATATGTGCGGGAAAAGCAGCTCCGTGATATTGATTCACCAGTGCGACCACATCATCAATTCCAATATTGGCAGCATTGATTAACAGTTGTGTTTCTTCTCCAATCGGCTCATCCGAATCATTCATAATTATCTGTGTGCCGAAAGTCCCTGCGTCATTGTTCATGACCGGAGAATGCTGTTTGACATATTGATGAAATTCCATTGCATCTGCAACTGTGGGAAATAGACAAATGGTATGCGCATCTTCCGCAGTACATAATTCCATACCGGGAACTACAGTCAAACCGTTTCTCTTCCCAACTGTTACCGTCGCCTCACAATTTAGGCAGGAATTGTGATCTGTTAACGCAATCATATCGTATCCCATCAATTTAGCCATATTTACAATGTTATTCGGCGTCATATCCTCGCTTCCACAGGGAGATAAACAAGAGTGCAGATGCAAGTCATAGTATACTCGTTTCATTCTGACAATAACCTCGATAGTTGAACTGCAACCTGATAGCTGTTTGCATTTGATGAAAATACTGTGATTCCCTTGCTGCTGTGCTTTTTCTTTGGCCTCTTCATCCAGTGCAGCAGCATCCGTTAAAATAATACAAGCTGCATCTGACAAAGCGGCTACGGCAATTGCATTGATATTTCCCATAACCGTAAGCCAAACATCTCCGGCCTGTACTCGGCTCATGGCCCAACTGAGTAAATCTCAATATAACATCCGGTTATTTTTTTATCTGTTGTTTGTTCTACCAAAACAGTAAGTTCCAATGATTCTTTTAATTGATGTACTGTCATGTACAATCACCCTTCCTAGTTACTTCTTGCCAATCACATCTACACTGTTCTATGATGAATTCTTTTCATGAGTTCCTTGTGTCATGTGGTTTTAAGTCTTGCCTTTATTTTGTAATGGCGGATTCATGTGTGCCATATGAGACAATGTATCCGTTACCTGTTTGATTTCTTTCTTCATAACAAAGATACAATTGCTTTTATCTGCCAGACCGCATACCACATCTTCTGCAAAAGCGTGGCAAGTGGGCGCTCCGCATGCGCCGCAATCCAGACCCGAAATTCCTCACACATACTGTCAATCCGATTCATCATGTCCATTGCTTCTTCTAAATTGTCCGATAATTTTAAAACAGGAGCAAACTCCAAATCATCTGTCCATTTCATGCAGGAAGGAATGTGTGCGGGCAAATGATTTTTTGCCACAGGCAAGTATCTGCGTAAACTTTGCAGCCTTGCTTTTGCAACATAAGCATTCTCAATACAAAATACGCCGCCTACACATCCCCCTGTACAAGCATTTAACTCCACAAAGTCAATCCCTTGGATTCTTTTTCTTCTTCAAGCCTTCTAAAATATCAATGATATTTTCCATACCGTCTGCCGCTAAGTAACGGTCGTTGAGTAAAGCGGATGCTCCTCACCGCCGCTGGAAGCCCAGCCGACTCCGATAACACCGGACTGAGACAACGGTTCTGTTTTTCAATGTGCTTCATCGCATTCTGCAATCTGATGATAAATTTCACTGATTGCAATTGCTCCCGTCCACATGAGATACTGTGGTCCCGATAGGAGACTTAATATCCGTTACTTTTGCAGCGCAAGGTGTGATAAAAAATACGCCTATTTGTTCTATTGGCAGCCCTGTTTTTTGATGGGCTTCTTCCTTTGCAAGCAGTGCAGCCGTTTCCATGGGAGAATGCAAGGGAAGCACATGAGCGCATAAAGCCGGAAACCTGACACGAATCAATCGCACAATGGCCGGACAGGCCGAACTGATAATCGGTTTTGGCATATTTCCATCCAAAATGATTTTTTTCTTGTAGCATCCGATACCAGCTCTGCCGCTTTGGAAACTTCAAAAATATCATCAAATCCCAAGCGTTTTAAAGCTGTTAATATCAAATCTATATGATCCAAATGGCGGAACTGCCCATATAAAGATGGTGCCGGCAGAGCAATATTATATGTAAAACGATTTAACATTTCCAAATGGTCAAACTTGGCTTTTTTTTGCGTGATGGGGACAAACACGAATGCATACACCACAGTCAATGCAACGTTCCGGCGTAATAATTGCTTTTCCTTCTCTGACGCGTATTGCTTCTGTCGGACATCTTTTGATACAGTTGGTACAACCAACACATTTGTCTACATCTAATGTAACTGAATGATAAAAACGTTCCATAAGAAATTCCTCAAGACTGATTTACTTGAACTGTCATGTATATCGTAGTGCCTTTTCCAACTTCTGACTCAATATGAAGGCTGTCTGTATATTTTTTTATATTAGGCAGCCCCATACCTGCACCAAATCCCAAGGCACGTACATTCGCCGGTGCGGTAGAGTATCCTTCCTGCATAGCTTGTTCAATGTTTTCTATTCCCGGACCTTTGTCTTCCATCTTTATATCTATATGATCAGGATATACCTCTACAAATATTTCGCCGCCTCCGCCGTGAATTACCATGTTTATTTCACCTTCATACATGGCAATGGCAGCTCTGCGAATTGCTTCAGAGTTGTACCCTAACTGTTTTAACTTATTTTTTACTTTACTGGAGGCTTCTCCCGCACACGTAAAATCATCTCCCAATACAGTAAAATGAAGCGGCAAAGAAGTCATTGCTTTTCACCCCGCCTCTGAGACCGTGTTGATACAACATACCGCAGGCAGTAAACATACTGTAAGGCGTTTGTAATATTGCAATGTTTCGTTGAGCTGCTAAATTTACAATGGTATCATCTGCATGTTTACCGCGTACAAATATAATACAAATCATGTCCATCATTTCAGCAGTTCTTACCACTTGAGGATTTGTTAATCCGGTGATTAACGCAGATTGGTCCTTTACATATGCCAAAACATCACTCATCATATCACTTCCGCAGGCAGTGTGCACTTCTTGCTCCAAATCTGCCTGGGGAGTCAATAACTGCGCATTTAAAATTGTGATAATATCTTTTTATTTTCACAGCAATACCTCCATTACATACATTTCATTGTTGCTATTTTATAATGATGGAATAGATACATTCATACTAATATTATACCAACAAAATTCATAGAATGAAATATGACAAAATTGAAAATTCAGATTCAATTATCTAAAAAATAATATTACTTCGTGAAAATGCAGTCAAAAAATCAAATTTTAAAAAAAAATTATGTTACATTTTACTCTTTTGTATGATTGACTTCATTTTAAGGAAGAGATATAATTATTTTATCTTATCATTTTGTCCAAGGGCTTTCTTATGCATTGGACATTATGTACTTTTGGAGGTAAATTTATGAAACGCGTTTACAACTTTTCCGCAGGCCCATCTGTACTACCAGAAGCTGTACTTCGTCGTGCAGCTGACGAAATGCTGGACTACCAAGGAAGCGGCCAGTCTGTTATGGAGATGTCCCACCGTTCCAAAACATTTGATGCAATTATTAAAAACACAGAAGCTTTGCTCAGAGAATTAATGGAAATTCCTGATAACTACAAAGTTCTGTTTTACAAGGCGGTGCATCTTCCCAATTTGCAATGGTACCTATGAATTTAATGACAAAAACGGCAAAGCTGATTTTGTGATTACAGGTCAATGGGCAACAAAAGCACAAAAAGAGGCAGCTCGTTATGGTGAAGCAAATATTGTTGCTTCCTCCAAAGATAAAACTTTCTCCTATATTCCGGAATTAGACCCATCCACATTCTCAAAAGATGCAGATTATTTCCACATTTGCTACAACAATACTATTTATGGAACCAAATACACCAAATTGCCTGAAACAGGTGACGTTCCTTTGGTAGCAGATATTTCTTCCTGCATTTTAAGCGAGCCGATTGATGTAAGTAAATTTGGTTTGCTGTATGCAGGCGCACAAAAACATGGGTCCTGCCGGCTTAACTGTTGTAATTGTTCGTGAAGACTTAATCGGCGAACCAATGGGAGAAAACTCCAACTATGTTTACATATAAAACTCATGCAGAAAATGATTCTTTGTACAATACACCTCCTTGCTATTCTATTTACATGTGCATGTTGGTATTGGAATGGCTGAAAAATGATATTGGCGGTTTGGCTAAAATGAAAGAGTTAAACGAGAAAAAGCCAAAATTCTTTACGATTTCTTAGATCAATCCCAATTATTCAAAGGCACTGTTGTTCCAAAAGACCGTTCTTTGATGAATGTTCCTTTTTGTTACAGGCAACGATGAATTGGATGCAAAATTCATTAAAGAAGCAGGGGAGAGCATGATTTTGTAAACATCAAAGGTCACCGTTCTGTTGGCGGTATGCGCGCTTCCATTTACAATGCAATGCCAATTGAAGGCGTTGAAAAACTGGTTGCTTTCATGAAAGAGTTTGAGCAAAACAATAAATAATGAAGAAATAAGGTGACACACATGTACCAAGTAAAATGTTTAAATAAAATCTCTCCTTTGGGCACAAGCCGTTTGGGAGAAAACTATCACGTTGGAGAAGATGTAGAAAATCCTGACGCAATTCTGGTTCGTTCCGCTGCAATGCATGATATGGAATTTAATAAAAATCTGCTTGCAATTGCACGCGCAGGTGCAGGTACCAATAATATTCCTGTTGAAAGATGTGTACAGGAAGGTATTGTAGTATTCAATACTCCCGGCGCCAATGCAAACGCTGTAAAAGAACTTGTAATTGCCGCTTTGTTATTAACTTCCCGTAAAATTGTACCCGGCATTGAGTGGGCAGGTACATTAAAGCGAAAAGGCGATGAAGTAGGTAAACTGGTTGAAAAGGAAAATCCTCTTTCGTAGGTCCTGAAATTGCAGGCAAAACCCTTGGTGTTGTCGGTCTCGGAGCTATTGGTATTCTTGTTGCAAACGCAGCAGAAGCTTTGGGTATGAAAGTAATGGGATATGACCCATTTTTTTATCTGTTGAAGGTGCATGGGGCTTATCCAGCAATACACAACGTGCACTTACTTTAGAAGAAATCTATGCAAACTGCGATTATATTTCTTTACATGTACCTCTGACACCCGATACAAAAGAAATGATTAATGCTGCTACAATTGCACAAATGAAAGAACATGTTCGCATTTTAAACTTTGCACGCGGTGATTTGGTAAATAATACAGATTTACTCAAAGCTCTGTCTGACGGTAAAGTTGCAGCATATGCAACAGACTTCCCAAATGATGCGTTGCTGGGCGTAGAAAATGTATTGGCAATTCCTCATCTTGGTGCTTCCACTCCTGAGTCTGAAGACAACTGTGCATGTATGGCAGCAGATGAAATCAAAGATTATTTGGAGAATGGTAACATTAAAATTCCGTAAACCTACCGAATGTCTCTATGCCAAGAGAAAACGGTGCAAAACGAGTTTGTATCATTCATCAAAACATTCCTAACATGATTAGTACTCTAACCGGTGTACTGGCCAATATCGGCGTAAACATCGAAAATATGCAAAGCAAATCTAAAAAGAGTACGCTTACACCATTTTAGATGTAACAGGAAATGTAAATGATGACACAGTAAAAGCAATCAATGATAATGACGGAATTATCTTTGTTCGCGTAATTTAAATTTATGAATAAAAAGCAGCCTGGATATTCAGGCTGCTTTTTTTTATTGAAATATTCACATTTGATAATGTATGGAATAAAAAGTTTTGTAATTGTTATTTCTTATAACGACGTCGTTTTATACCTAAGAAAGTCAATACTGAAGCAGAAATACCAGCTAGAGATGCCCAAAGACCAATTGCCATGGTGTTTGTATCTCCTGTTGGTGGGGTATCTAACTGATTTTGCTGGTTCATACTTCCTGTTTTATCATCTTGTGCTGAAGCATCAGGAGTCGTTGGATTTGTCGGGGTATCCGGATTTAAATTTATTTGTTCTGTAATACGGAATTCCTTTTCTGTGGTTACACTGTTATAATTTTCATCTTCCGGTATGATTACTGCTAATTTATAATTTCCTATCTCGCTTGGCACTGTATCTAATTTTCTCCATTCATTTGCGTCTTGTATATACCATTCATAAATTGGCTCAGCTTGGCTTCCTGTACGTGTGATATTCGTGGGGATTTGTATGCTCTGTCCGTCATACTGTTTGTCCAATGCATCATGAATGATAAATGTGCTCTCTGCTTTGGAAATAATAAACTCCTTTTCTACAGAAGCACTGTGATAATTGGTATCCGCCTCAACAGTTACAACTACCTTATATTTGCCTGCGTTTACCGGAGCGTCATCCATATCTATCCACCGCTGTTGTTCCTCATTCCATATTTGATATTGATACGTCACTTTACCCGTACTTCCTTGTATCATCAAATCGGCATCTTCCAGTTTGATTTTTTGACCATTATATGTTTGAGCCAATGTTTTATTGATAGATAATTGGGTATCTGCCTGTGCAATCTCAAATGGAACCTTTGCTTCCAATCCTGCATAATTATTGCTTTCTTCTATCACAGCTTTTACCCAATAAGTTCCTGCTTGTGTTGGTACCTGCTCTGAGTAAATACCATTTTCCGAATCACAGTAGGAATAAGTTACTGTACCAAATTGTGCTGATGCATTAGGCACATTCTCCTGTTCCCCATAAGTCCAGCCGATTATGGATAACTCTTCCTTCCAAGCGTTATTTGCTTGTGAAATATGAAATATTTTTTCTGCAGATGCACTTTTATAATTGGTATCTTCCGCAACGATTGCAACCACTTTATATTCACCTGCATTCACAGGAGAAGCCTGCAATTCTACCCAACCGTTTTCTTGCTTTTCATACCATACAAAGGATACTGTATTTTGACTTCAGTTTGGGTAATGTTTTGCGGCTCTTGCACCATCTCGCCATTAAATACTTTGTTTAAGTTATCATTAATCACAATAGTACTTTCTGCCTGATTCGCCTGAAACGTTATAGGAACAACTGTTTTTAACACATCTCCATTCAACGTCTTTGTTGAAGTTACTTCCAAATAATAATAGTAATTTCCTGCATTTTTCCAGACTCAACATTCAGTTGAGTTGAGTCAGCACCATAAATGATATTTCCGCCTTCTGTTTGTCCTTCCCGCTCTGCTTGATACCACTGATAGGTATTTGTCTGTCCGTCTATCATTTGTACATCTGCGACAATCTCAGCTGTATCATAGCCATAAGTGACTTCATTTCCCATTACGGTGATATTCGGTTGCTGTGCAGGATTAGATGTAACTACATCAAACAAATAGGCGGTATTTGTAGTACGGTCCGGATCTGATCCAATAACAGTGGAAGCTGACTTATAGAATAACTCTTTGAGACCTCCCTGCTTATGAACAAAATAACCGTATACTTCTACAAGGTAATAACCATCTCCGTAATCTTCACCAGAGTAATCTCCTGTAGTTCTTTCATGTGTTGGTCCATCAATGGTAATTGTATTGGTCACATCAGGATTATCCCATAAATTATATCGGCCAAATCCGCTTTCACTCATTCGGGGACCTTGTTTTCCTCCCTGATATACATCTGTCCATTCATACTCAAATACTACATAACCTTCTTGATTTCCTTCGCCTTCCAGTGGATGAGAAACATCCACACCTATTTTATGTTCTTTATGATTGGACAAGTTCAATTTTGGATATGTTGTTTGAGTATCTATTTTTATTCCATCAACCGTAAATGTTACAGTCGGCTCCATCAAAACTTGCCCTGCTTCTACGGTTAAAACATCTGCATTTGGAGACAGTACCGTCTTAATTGTTAGTATTTCATCACGATATTTCCAACCTCCTGTGTATCCTTCATCTACATCAATAGAAGGGGCCTCAGGCAATGTATATGTTTCATCAATATACCATTGTCCGTTACTATCTTTTACACATTGTACTGTCTGGTTATTTAATTTTTGTTGCTGTGTTCCATTTTCACCAAAATTCAAAAGTAAATTCATAAGTTAAGGATTTTCTATAGGATTGTAGTCCTCCCGTTGGAAAACTGCTGTAAGCAGCATAATTCTGAAATACCGTCATGCGTCCGTTCAGACTATAAGAACCGTCTGCTGATATAAATGCTTTACCATTGTAATTGGACACGTCATTTGCCTGTACTGTAATCATTGTAACTGCAGGTGTTTCAAAAAGCACTGTCACCAATATAAGATACTTGTTCGGGAATCACAATCGGAGTAGGTGTTGCAGACGTCATTGCTCCTGAAAAACATCCTGTCCGATGGAAATCAATGAATCCGGTAATTCAATACTGGCTGTCGAATTACTGCCAGCAACCCGAACAAACTTTAGAGAGGAACTATCCTTAAATACACTTCCTCCATTTGCATTTCCAATTTCTTGTAGTCCTTCGGGTAAATACATTCCCTCAAGTTTGGTACAACTGCCAAAAGCATATTTTCCTAACGTTTTTAATGAGCTTGGCAGTGTAATTACACCTGCCAATTCATTATTGCCTTTAAATGCCTGTGATTCAATACTTTTAAGTGAGGTGGCAGAAGAAAAATCTACCTCCGCAATCTTATAATTAGATGGATGAATATAATTGTATCGGTCATCACCGTCATAGTTTGCTTTATTCGTACAAAATGCATTTGTTCCTATGGAAGTAGCATGACTGGGAATAGTAATTTTAAGGTATGCAGGATTACCGCTATTATTTTCGGAACAATATTCTCTAAACCACTGTTTGGTGATACCCATTACGGTGGTTCCTTCCATATATAACGCTGATTCAGGAACTTCAATGATAGATACATTGTTTAATAAATTGCCTGAGTTATTTTGATTTTGTGGAATATCGGAACATGTATCAATATCTAATCCATTATTAATTTCTAATCTTGTAAAACCTGCATCGGTATCCTTTTCCATATTTTCTAAAAGATATGACGTATCTTCCGTATTGATTGAATGTGAAAAAGTATTTTCCGCAAAAACAATATTAGACATACTTGTTGCAGTTAATGTTGCCCCCAATAAAACAGCCGCACTGAAAGATAGCGCTTTTTTCCTTTTTTTCATTTGTTTACCTACCTTTTTCATAAAATATAACTACAATACATGGATAAACGGAATAAAAGTAGACATAAAGTAGAGTTTTTATTCTGCTTATGTTATAATAATGAAAAGGCTAAACTGCGTTATATTTTTTACATAATATGGAATATTACACTTGGGAATAAAAAAGTCTACTTATTTTACCAAAATTAAGGTAAATTTTATGATACAAATACAAAAACGGAGGAGAACTGTGGTTTCTCCTCCGTTTTATATTCAGCAACAAAATTTCGATAAAAAAGGGTATCAATGCATTGAAACATTAATACCCTTGTATGCCATTATTTAGATTAGTTCGATAATTGCCATCTCTGCAGCGTCGCCACGTCTTGGACCCAGCTTTGTAATACGTGTATAACCACCATTACGGTCTGCATATTTAGGAGCAATTTCTGTAAATAGCTTATGATTAACGTCTTCTTTTGTAACAAAAGCCATTACCAAACGCTTATTGTGAAGAGAATCTTCCTTAGCGATTGTAATCATCTTCTCTGTCAGTGCACGTACTTCTTTTGCACGGGTAACAGTTGTTTCAATTTTACCGTTCTCTAACAAAAATGTTACCAATCCACGAAGCATTGCGGTTCTATGACTAGTAGCTCTACCGAGCTTTCTTGTTCCTGGCATCGAATAATCACTCCTTTACCTTAGGTTAAAACGAAGATTTAGTTATCATCATCTTTATGAAGATTAAAGCCGAGAGAGTTCATTTTCCAAATAACCTCTTCTAAGGACTTACGTCCCAAGTTGCGAACTTTCATCATCTCTTCTTCAGATTTATTGATTAAATCCTCAACTGTATTAATTCCTGCACGTTTGAGACAGTTGAAAGAACGTACGGATAAATCCAATTCCTCAATTGTCATTTCAAGCACTTTTCTTTGCCCTTATCGTCTTTTTTCCACCATAATCTCTGTATTGCTGCCTGCATCGGACAAGTCAACAAACAGATTTAAGTGTTCTGTCAAGATTTTAGCAGCTAAAGAAACTGCTTCTTGTGCACTAATAATGCCGTTTGTCCACACTTCTAGGTTCAATTTATCAAAGTCGATACTTTGACCGACACGTGTAGGCTCAACATTGTAGTTCACTTTTAAAACAGGAGTGTAAATGGAATCAATAGGAAGCTCACCAATTACGTTGGTAACCATCTTGGCCTTATTACGGTCTGCAGAAATATATCCACGGCCGCGGTCTAAGGTGATTTCCATTGACAATTTTGCTCCGTCGCTTAATGTAGCGATGTGCATGTCAGGATTTAAAATTTCAACCTCACTATCACAATGAATAGAGCCGGCTGTAACATTACATGGACCCTCTGCGGAAATTTCCACAGTTTTTGGACCGTCACAGTGTAAATTTTGCAATTAAACCTTTAATGTTCAGAACAATTTCTGTAACATCTTCTTTTACACCCGGTACGGTAGAAAACTCATGAACAACACCATCAATTTTAATAGATGTTGCTGCAACACCTGGTAGAGATGAAAGCAGCACACGTCTTAGGCTGTTGCCCAGAGTAGTACCGAATCCACGCTCCAATGGTTCTACAACAAATTTGCCGTGAGTTCCATCCTCAGATAGAATTTCAGTTTCAATCTTTGGCTTTTCAATCTCAATCATTTAGCAAACCTCCTTCACACATTTAGGCAACATAAAATTACCACGATGTACATTATGCCTACAATGGCATTATTTGGAGTACAACTCAACGATAAGTGTTTCATTAATATCGTAGTCGATATCTTCTCTGCTAGCCAGAGCAACTACTTTACCTTGCAGTGTATTTCTGTCCAGTTCAAGCCACTTAGCGATAGGAGTTTGAGCATTTTGCTCTAAAACTTCTTTGATACGTACAGAGTTGCGGCTTTTTCTCTGATTGAGATAACTTCACCTGGGCTTACCAAGTAAGAAGCAATATCAACTTTTTACCGTCAACAGTAATGTGACCATGGCTAACCATTTGTCTTGCTTCACGTCTTGTATTTGCAAAGCCTAGTCTGTAAACAACGTTGTCCAATCTGCTTTCCAGAATAGATAGCAAGATTTCACCGGTAACACCGTTTTGTTTTGTAGCCATAACATAGTACTTTCTGAATTGCTTTTCAAGTACACCGTAAATGAATTTTGCTTTTTTGCTTTTCATTCAGTTGCAATCCATACTCGCTTTGTTTTCTTCTGCCTGGTTTTGGGTTTCTGATAGATTTTTGGCTTACGCCTACAACAGTCGGATCAATTCCGAGTGTTTTACATCTCTTCAGAATTGGCTGAGTATTTTTAGCCATTCGAGTATCCTCCTTCGGTAATTGTCAATTACAATAAACTATACACGTCTTCTCTTTGAGGACGGCATCCGTTATGTGGAATAGGTGTAACATCTTTAATCATGCTAACTTCTAAACCTGCACCTTGCAATGCACGAATTGCAGCTTCACGACCAGCACCTGGTCCCTTAACAAAAACCTCAACCGTTTTCATGCCGTGTTCCATAGCTGCTTTTGCAGCTGTTTCTGCTGCGGTTTGTGCGGCAAAGGTGGACTTTCTGGAACCTCTAAATCCTAGTTCACCAGAGCTGGCCCAAGAAATTGCATTGCCTTGAACGTCTGTAATGGTAACAATTGTATTATTAAAGGTGGACTGGATATGAGCAGCTCCGCGCTCAATATTTTTTGCGCTCGCGGCGTCTGCGAACTGCGGTAGTTTTTTACCGCCTTTTTGTGCTGCCATCTTAATAAATCCCTCCTAACTACACTTATTTCTTTTTATTAGCCATTGTCTTTTTAGGACCTTTACGGGTACGTGCATTTGTTTTTGAACGTTGACCCCTTACCGGTAATCCTTTGCGGTGGCGAATTCCGCGGTAACATTGAATTTCAATTAATCTTTTAATATCGAAAGCAACATCACGTCTTAGGTCGCCCTCTACGCGGTAATGATGCTCAATATATTCTCTTAATTTAGACGCATCGTCCTCTGTTAAATCTCTAACTCTTAAATCTGGGTCAATGCCTGTTGCTGCCAAAATATCGGAAGCTGTTTTGCGGCCAATGCCATAAATATAGGTAAGAGCAATTTCGATGCGCTTGTCTCTGGGCAGATCAATACCTGCTATACGCGCCATACTGGTTGCACCTCCATGTTAAATAGGTTTGCGCCATCAGCCCTGGCGCTGCTTGTGCTTAGGGTTCTCACAATAACCATGATTCTACCCTTGCGCTTAATGATTTTGCACTTCTCACAAATCTTTTTGACAGAAGGTCTGACTTTCATTTGTGCGCCCTCCTTATTAGTGAAGTCGTCGTTTCGTTTACTTTGAACGCCATGTAATACGTCCTCTTGTTAAATCATAAGGTGACATTTCAACTGTTACCTTATCACCAGGTAAAATACGAATAAAGTTCATACGCAATTTACCTGATATATGAGCTAGTATTGTATGGCCATTTGGTAGCTCTACATTAAACATTGCATTTGGCAGAGCTTCCGTTACCGTACCCTCAATCTCAATTACGTCCTGTTTTGACATAAAGAATAACCTCCTAAAGCGGAAAATCTATTTGCAGCGAAACGGCTGTAAATGTTCATAGATTTCTCGATTGGTTTTCATTAAATGATTCGGAATTACCGTTTTGTCGGAGAAAGATGGATAAAGCTTCTTTCTCTTTGGGTTGCAAGAGCACGGCGGCTACCGTCACAGACAACTGCCATATCAGTTTCTAAACCCAATACAAGATAAAAACTGCCTTTGTCATGCCCTGCTTTTAGACCGTACAACCAGTCCTTTTACAAATTCCATTTCGTTCACCTTAATCCGGCAATGTAAGAATTACAGGACCGTCCGGTGTAATTGCAATTGTATGCTCAAAATGAGCAGATAGTTTTCCATCTGAAGTTACAACAGACCAGTTATCAGACAAAGTCTCAACTGTGTACTCCTGATTCACCATTGGTTCAATTGCAATTGTCATTCCTGGTAACAGACGCACACCTCTTCCCGGTGTGCCGTAATTGTGGTACGCTCGGATCTTCATGCAGCTCCGCACCTACTCCGTGGCCGACAAAATCGCGTACCACCGAGTAGCCGCGCGCCTCGACATACCTTTGGACCGCGCTTCCAATATCGCCTAGTCTGTTTCCGGGCCTTGCGGCGTTAATTCCTTAAACAAACTTTCGCGAGTTACATCCATAAGAGCCTGAGCTTCCTTGCTAACTTCTCCGCATGGGAATGTCCATGCGTTGTCGCCATGGAAACCTTCATAAAAGCACCGACATCAATGCTTACAATGTCGCCCTGCTTTAATATTTGGTTCTTACGAGGTATGCCGTGGATGACCCATCATTCACTGAAATACAAGCGCTTGCCGGGAATCCCCATAGTTTAGAAAAGAAGGTGTTGCACCTTGCTCTTCTATATGACACGAACAATACGGTCAATTTCCAAAGTGCTTACACCCGGTTCAACCGCTTCACCGGCTAATTTTAAAGCCCGTGATGAAATACCCGCATCTCTCATTGCTTTGAGTTCGCGGCTTGTTTTTAAACACAACCATAATTACGCCTCAATTGCGGCAAAGGGTAAGACGAGTAATCTCGTTAATATCCCCTTCCCCTTTTACTTCAAACAATTTACCTTGTTTTTCATAATAGCCCTTTTAGTGGTTCTGTCTGTTCGTGGTATACGTGCAAGCGATCTTTTACTGTTTCAGGATGATCATCTTTACGCTGAACAAAGGGTGCCGTTGCATTTATCACACTTGCCTTCTACTTTTGGTGGATTATGCTCCACATGGTAAGTACACTGCAACTTTCACAAACACGGCGTCCGGACAAACGGCTTTACGATTTCTTCATCAGACACGTCAATATCAATGACCTTGTCAATCTGTATGCCCATGCTATCCAGAGCCTCGGCCTGAGGAATGGTACGTGGAAAACCGTCCAGTACAAAGCCGTTTTGACAATCATCTTCCGCTAAAACGCTCTTTAATAATGCCAATCACTACTTCGTCCGGAACCAGTTTACCTTGATCCATATAAGACTTTGCTTTTAAACCCATTTCAGTACCGCTTTTCAGCGCCTCACGGATAATATTACCCGTGGAAATTGTCGGAATATTCAAGCGTTCGCAAATAATTGCCGCTTGTGTTCCTTTTCCGGCGCCCGGTGCGCCAAGAAGAATGATATTCATATCTTTGACTCTATCCGCCGAAAGCATTAATCTAAAAGCCTTTATAGTTACGCATTTGCATTTGAGATTCCATTTGTTTGATGGTCTCTAAGGCAACACCAACTAAGATGATAATAGACGTACCACCCATTGTTAGTTCGTGCATACCGGAAGCAGATGTGTAAATCATTGGTACCAAAAGCGATTACTGCTAGGAACAATGCACCGATAAGGGTAATCTTAGAAAGAATTTTTTGCAATATAGTCAGACGTTGGTTTACCCGGACGAATACCGGAATAGAACCGTTGTTCTGACGCAAGTTGTTGGCTATTTCAACCGGATTATATTGAATGGTTACGTAGAAGAACGCAAACAAAATAATCAAAATTGCAAAAGATAATACAGTAAATCCAACCACCTGTGGTAAAGGCATCAAAGAAACCTTTCCAGAATCCTGTCTTTACAGAGTCACCCAAGAAAATTTGGATGGTACTTGGAATTGAAAGGATTGAGCTGGCAAAGATAACCGGCAGCACACCGGAAACGCCAACTTTGATTGGAATATGTGTACTTTGGCCTTGATACATTTTTTCTTCCAACTACGCGTTTTGCATATTGAATCGGAATTCTGCGCTCTGCGTCGTTCATGAAAGAAATTACCCATAATAATCCTAAGAAAATGAGTAAGAATACCGGTGCCAAGATAAAGTATCTCCAGCTTGCAACCCGGTATTTGCATGCATCAATAAAGTAGTTAACCAGGTGAGTAAACAGGGTTGGCATATTCGCTACAATACCTGCAAACAGGATAATAGAAATACCGTTGCCAACACCACGTTTATTAATTTGTTCGCCAAGCCACATCAGCAATGCAGTACCTGCAGTAAATGTCAAGATAATTACGATTGCTGAGAAAACTTGTGCGCCGCCTACTGTGTACTTTACAACATTTGTACCCTCAAAGTTACTTGCTCTTAAATAGAAGTAGTAACCTGTACCTTGCAGCAAGCCAAGGCCTACTGTCAAATAACGGGTAATGGCTGTAATTTTTTGCGTCCCAGCTCACCATCTCTGGACAAACGCTCCAAAGGCGGAATAGCAACTGTTAACAACTGCATAATAATGGAGGCGTTGATGTACGGAGTAATTGACATTGCAAATAACGTAGCACTTGCAAACGCACCACCGGACAGCATATCAAGGTATCCCAGTGCAGAACCACTTCCGGCAACGGTATCCATTAAACCTCTTAATGCATCTGCATTTAGAAAAGGAACAGGAATGACTGAACCAATTCTAAAATGATGATGATAAACAGTGTAAACAGTAATTTTTTCTTAGGTCAGGCAAAGCCCAGGCATTCCGTATTGTTTTAAACAATTCAGATCACCTCTGCCTTCCCACCTGCAGATTCAATCTTTTTGCTTCGCTCCTTCGGAATAAGCACCAACTTTCACAGTTAAGCTCTTTGTCAGTTTACCGTTTCCTAGGATTTTGATGCCGTCACAACATTTGTTGACAAGACCTGCATCGATTAAAGCTTGTGTATCTACAACAGCACCATTTTCAAAAGATTCCAAAGAACCTACATTGATAGCGATAATTTCTTTCGCAAAAATGTTGTTGAAACCTCTTTTAGGTACACGTCTTTGCAAAGGCATTTGGCCGCCTTCAAAAACCTGGGCGAATACTTGCGCCTGATCTTGCTTTTTGACCTTTGTGGCCTTTACCAGCAGTTTTACCTTGACCGGAGCCATGACCTCTACCAACTCTTTTAGAAACTTTAGTAGAGCCTGGTACAGCAGATAAATCGTGCAATTTCATTATAAAGCACCTCCTTCTTACGCTTCTGTTACGTCGATGAGGTGGATGATTTTAGCCACCTTGCCTTTAGTTTGTGGATTATCGGGTTGTGTTGTACAATCGCCGATTCTTTTCAAGCCTAAAGCCTGGGCAGTCGCAATTTGGTCCTTTTTACTGCCGATAAGGCTTTTAACCAGCAATTTTTAGCTGTGCCATAATTGCTACCCCCTATTATAAAATTTCTTTTACGGATTTGCCGCGAGCTGCAGCAACTTCTTCAGCAGTACGCAATTGAGCCAAACCTTGAATGGTTGCTCTAACTACGTTGCAAGGGTTGTTAGAACGCAGCGCTTTTGTTCTGATATCTTTGATACCAGCAACTTCAACAACCGCACGAACAGGTCCGCCAGCGATAACACCAGTACCAGGAGCAGCTGGTTTCATCAAAACACGGCCTGCATCGTAGCACCAATTACCTCATGAGGAATTGTTGTGCCACGCATGGAAACTCTCATTAGGTTTTCTTTGCATCTTCGATGCCTTTGCGGATTGCATCTGGAACTTCACCAGATTTACCAATACCAAAACCTACAATGCCGTTACCGTCACCTACTACTACAAGAGCAGCAAATTTGAAGATACGGCCACCTTTTTTACAGTTTTAGAAACACGGTTGATAGCAACCACGTGTTCTTTCAGATCAATTGTTGATGCGTCAATTCTAGCCAAAAAGTAATTCCCTCCTTATTAGAAGTTGAGGCCACCCTCGCGGGCGCCTTCGGCCAGCTCTTTGACGCGGCCGTGGAAGATATAACCGCCGCGGTCAAAAACGACCTCGGTGATGCCTTTATCTTTAGCACGTTTTGCAATCATTTTGCCAACTTCACGTGCTGCCTCTTTGTTTCCGCCATTACCAGTGAAACTCTTTGTCCAGAGTAGAAGCTGCTACAAGGGTAACCCTTTAACATCATCAATAATCTGGGCATAGATGTTTTTGGTGGAGCGGAATACATTTAGGCGTGGGCACTCAGCTGTGCCGGAAATCTTACCGCGCACTCTTCTGTGACGCTTCAGACGAGCTGTATTTTTATCAGCCTTTATTCACCATAACGTTTCACTCCTTACTTCTTAGAACCCTTACCAGCTTTACCTTCTTTGCGGCGGATTACTTCGTCAACATATTTAATACCCTTGCCTTTATATGGTTCAGGTAGACGTTTCTCGCGAATCTCAGCAGCAAACTGGCCAACCTTTTGCTTATCTGGACCGGAAACAATGATTTTGTTTGGAGATGGGCATTCAATTGTGATGCCGTCAATCTCAGGCATAATTACCTTGGTGAGAGAAACCAAGGTTCATTACCAAGTCTTTGCCTTGTTTTGCACACGGTAGCCAACACCGTTCACGTCCAGCTCTTTTTAAAGCCCTTCTGTTACACCAACAACCATGTTATTGATTAGTGTACGGGTTAAACTATGCAGAGAACGATTCTCCTTATCATCATTCGGACGGGTAACAAGAATCACATTGTCTTCTTTTTGTTACTGTGATGTTTGGATGAATCTCTTGGGATAAAGTTGCCTTTGCACCTTTCACTGTAACTACGTTGCCGTTAATGGTTACATCAACGCCAGCGGGAATATTTATCGGTTTTCTTCCAATTCGAGACATTACTGCACCCCCTACCTTACCAAATGAATGCCAGAACTTCGCCGCCAACATTCTCTTTGCGTGCTTGACGGTCTGTCATAACACCTTTGAAGTAGAGATGATAGCTACACCTAGGCCTTTGATAACCTTTGGTAGTTCTTCTGCATTAGAATAAATTCTTAGGCCTGGTTTGGAAACTCTTTTCAGACCTTTGATAACAGAGGTTTTACCCTCGCCATATTTTAAGTTAATTTTAATCATGCCTTGTTTGCCGTCTTCAACAACTGTGAAGTTTTTCACGTATCCTTCATCAACAAGAATTTGTACAATAGATTTTTTCATGTTAGATGCAGGAACTTCAACGGAGTCATGTTTCGCAGCACTCGCGTTGCGGATACGTGTAAGCAAATCTGCAATTGGATCTGTAATTTGCATACCGTTTACCTCCTTTGCTAAGCTTACCAGCTTGCCTTTTTAACGCCTGGAATTTGACCTTTGTGGGCTAATTCTCTAAAGCATATACGGCAAATACCGAATTTGCGAAGGTAGGCGTGCGGCCTGCCACAGATTTTGCATCTGTTGTATTCGCGGAAGAGTACTTCGAACCTCTTTGTTGCTTGATTTTCATAGATGTTTTGGCCACAACATTCCCTCCTTATTTCGCAAACGGAGCGCCCATTAGACAAAGTAACTCTTGGATTCTTCGTCGTTGTTTGCGGTGGTTACGAAACAAATGTCCATTCCGCGAACCTTTATCGATTTTATCGTAATCGATCTCGGGAAGATCAGCTGTCCTTAATGCCCATGTTGTAGTTGCCACGGCCGTCAAAAAAAGAGTTGGGATTAATTCCTCTGAAGTCTCTGACGCGAGGTAGAGCAACATTGAATAGTTTGTCAACAAATTCATACATCCGATCGCCTCTCAGGGTAACCTTCACGCCGATATTCATGCCTTCGCGCAATTTAAAGTTAGCAACGGACTTTTTTGCTTTACAGTCATCGGTTTTGGCCGGTGATTGCAGCAATATCTGTCATAATGGCGTCAATTGCTTTTGCGTTATCCTTTTGCTTCGCCGGCGCCCACATTGATAACGATCTTATCAAGCTTCGGAATCTCCATCACGCTTTTGTAAGAAAACTTCTTCATCAATGCAGGAGCAATGTCTTTTTGTAGTAATCCTTAAGTCTAGCCATGTTTTATCCTCCTTACAGCGTTCGCCGCATTTTTGCAAATGCGTGTTTTTTACCGTCTTCAGAAATTTTATGTGCAACACGTGTAGGTTTACCGCAAGCAGAGCAAACAGTTGAACTTTACACGCATACATAGCGCCTCTGCTTTTGCAATGCCGCCTTGCTCACCCATTTTGCGAGGTTTCACATGTTTTGTAACCATGTTACGGCCTTCTACAATTACTTTACCCTCTTTTGGGCTAACTGCTAAGACTTTGCCTTCTTTGCCGCGGTCCTTGCCGCTTAAATGATGACGGTGTCACCAGTTTTTAACATGAATTTTGTTCATTAGTGAGCACCTCCCATTATAGTACTTCGGGGGCAAGACTTAGAATTTTCAAATAGTCTTTATCACGCAATTCTCTGGCTACTGGGCCAAAGATACGTGTCCCCCTCGGATTCTTATCTTCTTTGATGATGACTGCCGCATTCTCGTCAAAGCGAATGTACGTGCCGTCCTCACGGCGAACGCCAAAAGCAGTTCGGACGATAACCGCTTTGACCACGTCACCTTTTTTCACAACGCCGCCGGGTGCTGCTTTTTTGACCGAAGCCACCACGACGTCGCCGATATTTGCATACCTCCGGCCGGAACCACCGAGGACGCGGATGCACATAAGCTCCTTTGCGCCGGTGTTATCGGCCACTTTCAGGTAGGACTGCTGCTGAATCACAGTGCGTTCCTCCTTTCTTTACAAGCTAAAATTATTTAAAATTTATTTCTCAATAATCTCGACCAGACGCCATCTCTTGTCCTTCGAGAGGGGACGGGTCTCCATAACACGCACTACGTCACCAATGTTGCACTCGTTTTCTCATCGTGTGCTTTTTACGTTGATGGTACGTTTGATAATTTTATTGTAAAGCGGATGCTTTACGCTGTCTTCGATTGCTACAACAATGGTTTTTTCCATTTTGTTGCTTTTCAACCCTGCCAACCACGGTTTTTCTCATATTTCTATCGCTCACAGCTCAATCCTCCTTCCGTTACGCATTCTTGCTGTTATTGATTTCATTCTCACGTAAAACAGTTTTTACACGAGCGATATCTTTCTTCACAGCAGAAATACGCATGGGGTTGTCGAGCTGATTGATCGCGAGCTGGAAACGCAGGTTGAAAAGCTCAGCTTTCAGGTCTTTGAGCTTCTGTTTCTAACTCTGCTGTAGATAATTTTTCATCTCTGAGGCCTTCATTACTGCTCACCTCCGTTTCTTCCTTTTTCACAAATTTACACTTGATTGGTAATTTGTTGGCAGCCAAACGCAATGCTTCTCTTGCTGTTTCTTCAGGAACACCGCAATTTCAAACATAACTCTGCCTGGTTTTACCACTGCAACCCAGTATTCTGGAGAACCTTTACCGGAACCCATTCGAGTTTCAGCAGGTTTCTCTGTAATTGGTTTATCTGGGGAAAATTTTGATCCAAACTTTACCGAATCTCTTGCAGTAACGTGTCAGTGGCAACACGAGCTGCTTCGATCTGGTTCGAGGTGATCCATGCCGGTTCCATGGCTTGAAGGCCAAAATCGCCGTTGGTTACTTTGTTTCCGCGGTAGGCTTTACCGGTCAGACGGCCACGATGCACTCTGCGGTATTTTACACGCTTAGGCAACAGCATTATTTACTGCCTCCTTCCTTACGAGCCTTAGTTATCTTGTAGAACCTCGCCTCTGTAAAGCCAGACTTTAACGCCGATGCGGCCGTAGGTGGTCATAGCTTCGGCAAAACCATAGTCGATGTCCGCGCTGAATGGTCTGCAGCGGAATGGTGCCGTCATGGTACGTTCTCGGTTCTGGCGATTTCAGCGCCGCCCAAACGACCGGAAACTTGAGTTTTGATACCTTTTGGCACCCATTTTCATTGCGCGGCCGATGCATTGTTTCATAGCACGGCGGAATGAAATTCTTTTTCTCTAGTTGTTGTGCAATATTTTCAGCAACCAATTGTGCATTTGTATCTGGAGTTTTCACTTCAACGATATTAATCACAACAGGTTTTTTCAACATTTTTTCACACTGCAAACGCAGCTTTTCAATCTCTGCGCCGCCCTTGCCAATGACCATGCCGGGTTTTGCACAGTGGATGTGAACACGAACCTTGGAAGCATCACGCTCGATTTCAATTTTAGGAACACCAGCCGCCGTACAGCTTTTTTTTCAAGAGTCTTGCGCAGGTTGTAATCCTTCAACGAGGTATCGCCGAATACATCGTCTTTCGCGAACCAACGGGAATCCCAATCCTTAATGACACCCACGCGGAAGCCCGTGTGGGTTTACTTTCTGGCCCATAGTTTACCTCCTCTTCTGCTTATTCTTTTTCTTTTAGCACGAGGGTTACGTGCGAAGTTCTTTTGTCGATTCGGATACGCGCGACCCTGAGCTCTTGGGACGAATGCGCTTGAGGATCGGGCCCGGGGACATAGAAGCACTCTGCAACGTAAAGTCTGGAAACATCCATGTTGGGGGTATTCTCAGCGGTCCCCATGGCCCACTTCAAGAGCCTTCCGAGGGAATCACAAGCGGCCTTGGGGGTATTCTTGAGGATAGCCACTGCAACGTCCACCGGCTTGTTGCGGATCAAGTCCAGCACGATGACACTTTACGTGGTGAAATGCGGGCATATTTCAGATAAGCCCCTGCTTCCATTTAAATACTCCTTTCGGCCTAACTTATTTACCGTTGTTTTGGAACCGGCATGGCCCTTAAAGGTTCTGGTCGGGGCAAACTCGCCGAGTTTGTGGCCCACCATGTCCTCTGTGACATATACCGGAACATGCTTGCGGCCGTCGTGGACCGCAGATGGTGTGGCCTACGAAATCTGGGAAAATAACGGATGCTCTGCTCCATGTCTTGACAATGTTCTTTTCGCCGGCCGCATTCATCTGCTTGAATCCTTTTCAACAGCACGGGCTGTACGTAAGGACCTTTTTACGCTTCTGCCCATTGTTTAAGCTCCTTTCCGTACGCCTTATTTGCCGTTTCTGCGTTTCACAATGAATTTATCGGAACGGTTTTCTTAGAACGTGTCTTGTAACCAAGAGCAGGTTGCCCCATGGTGTAACAGGACCTGGACGACCAACAGGGATTTACCTTCACCACCACCGTGGGGTGGTCGTTGGGTTCATAACAGAACCGCGGACGGTCGGGCGCCAGCCCATGTGGCGCTTGCGGCCTGCTTTGCCGATCTTCATATTTTCATGGTCGATGTTGCTGACCTGGCCAACCGTAGCCATGCAGGTTGCAGAAACGTTGCTGAGCTCGCCGGACGGTAGGCGCAGAAGGGCCATGCCGTTCTCTTTGGCCATTAATTGAGCCATGTTACCGGCAGAACGTGCCAATTGGCGCCTTTACCAGGATATAGCTCAACGTTATGAATAAATGTACCGGTTGGGATATTGGTTAGTGGTGGCATTACCAGGTTTAATATCTGCATCAGGACCGGATACAACAATATCTCCAACTTTCAAACCGTTTGGGCAAGATATATCTTTTCTCGCCGTCTTCGTATTGCGAACAAGTGCAATGAAAGCAGAACGGTTTGGATCGTACTCTAATGTTTGTACAGTAGCTGGAATGCCGTGTTTTTGTACGTTTAAAATCGATGATACGGTATTTTCTTCTGTTTCCGCCGCCTCTGTGACGTACTGTGATTCTACCGTAGCTATTACGACCGGATTTTTTTGTTCAAAGGAGCTAGAAGGCTCTTTTCCGGTGCAACTTTTGAAAGACCAGAATAATCCGTGCAAGACATGTTACGTCTTGATGGAGTGGTCGGTTTATAGTTAATAATTGCCATTCGGTTTCACTCTCCTTCATGATGGCTTTGCGGGGTTTCTCCCCATACTTTGCCTCTATAATAAAGAAGCTGATTACATCATACTGTCAAAGAATTCAATTGTCTTGCTGTCTTCTGTTAAAGAAACGATTGCTTTTTCCATGCTGGAGTATAGCCTTCGCTTCTACCTTGACGGCGTAAATGACCTCTAACGTGCATGGTGTTCACTTTGGAAACCTTAACGTCAAAAGTTCTTCAACTGCTTTAGCAATCTCAATTTTGTTTGCATCTTTGGCTACTTCGAAGGTGTACTTCTTCATGCCAATGCCAGCCATACTTCTCAGTAATAACTGGACGAATGATGATATCTTGTGCTGCCATTATGCATACACCTCCTCAATTTGTGCAATTGCATCTTGAAGCACGATAAATTTGTCTGCATTCAAAATGTCGTATACGTTTAAGGTGTTAACCAATGCAGTTTTAACGCCAGGAATGTTAGCTGCAGAAGCAATCCTTTTTCATTCTTCTCTGGAAGAACGATAAGTGCCTTTTCTCAGAGCCAACTGCCTTTAACATAGCTGCAATTGTTTTTGTTTTGTATTCATCCATTGCAATTTTATCAAGTACAACCAATTCGTTGTCTAACACTTTGCTGGAAAGTGCGGATTTCATTGCAAGACGTCTTACTTTTTATTTAAAGTATATCTGTAGCTGCGTGGCTTTGGAGCAAATACAATACCGCCATGTGTCCATTGAGGGAGCTCTTGTAGAACCTTGTCTAGCATGACCTGTACCTTTTTTGTCTCCATGGTTTTTTACCACCACCGGAAACCTCGGCGCGGGTTAGGGCCGATTGTGTGCCTTGACGCTGATTTGCAAGATAGTTTTTCACCATATCGTGCATAACAGCTTTGTTTGGCTCAATTCCAAATACAGCATCGGATAAATCGATTTTAGAAACCTCTTTACCGGCCATATCAAGTACTGTTACTTTAGGCATGTCAATTCCTCCTTCCCTTTACGCCTTAACGCTGTCACGGATGATAACAACGCCGCCGTTTGGACCTGGAATAGCGCCCTTCACAGCGATGAGATTGTTCTCTGCATCTACCTTGACAACTGCTAAATTTTGTACGGTTACTTTTTCAGCACCTAGGTGACCTGCCATTTTTTGCCCTTAAATACTCTTTTTGAAGGGTCAGAGCAAGCACCGATAGAACCACCTTTACGAGCAACTGGACCGCTGCCGTGTGTTTCTTTTAGTCTGCCGAAGTTCCAACGTTTGATAACGCCGGCCCAACCTTTACCTTTACTTGTGCCTGTAACGTCAATTTTATCGCCGGCAGCAAATACGTCTGCTTTGATTAAATCGCCAACGTTATAAGCGTCAGTATCTTCCACTCTAAACTCTCTTAAGTATCTCTTTGGAGACAACATCTGCTTTTTGCAAAGTGACCTTTCATTGGTTTATTTACTTTGTGTGCTTTCAAATCACCAAAGCCGATTTGAATGGAAGCATAACCGTCGTTTTCCACTGTTTTCTTTTGTGATACCACGCAAGGACCAGCTTCAACAACTGTTACAGGAATTACTTTTCCTGTTTCGTCGAAGATTTGTGTCATACCAATCTTCTTGCCGATAATACATTTTTGCATGTTTGTTTCCTCCTATGCAGGTTATTGGTTGACTCTAGGCCAACATGACCCCTGGCTGCTTGTTGGTTAATACCAAAGATTAAAGTTTAATCTCGATATCAACACCAGCAGGGAGTTCTAATCCCATCAAAGCCTCAACGGTTTTGTTAGATGGTTTTAGAATGTCGATAAGTCTTTTGTGAGTTCTCATCTCGAATTGCTCACGGCTGTCTTTGTACTTATGCACAGCACGCAAGATAGTAATAACTTGCTTTTCTGTTGGTAGCGGAACAGGACCGGATACTCTGGCACCTGTACGCTTTGCAGTTTGTACAATCTTCTCAGCTGATTGATCAACCAATTGATGATCGTAACCCTTAATTCTTATCCTGATTTTTTCCTTGACTGCCACTTGAATCGCCTCCTTATTGTAGTTGGCGGGCGGCGCTGTTTGTTTTCTAACACTGTGCCGGGTGTTTCATCACTCAACATTTAAAAACCGGATTAACTTTTCAATTAATCCGGGTCAGATTCAAAAGCGTCTGAGTATGGCAAAACAATCGGCCGCAGGTGACCGTCAAGACGCAATTTACGCAAAGAGCGCTTTGGTCCTTCACCATAACATCAAATATTCTTTCGCCCGGTTTAAAATCGGACATACTCCACGGAAAAACCAGCATAAAATGCCGCAACCTCCCGCTTCAACGCATATCTAGTGCAGTCTTGCTCGTATATGATACCATACCACATACTGAAAATCAAGCGTTTTTTTCTTTTTGCAAAAAAAATTTAAAACTTTTTCGGTACATAGTAACAAACTTATTCACCAGTAAACTTTGCTTTGGGATGGCGTTTTTATAAGCAGACACGCCTCAAAACTGCTTTTTATAGCAAATACTTATAAGTTAAACTCGTCTGTGTCAATACCGCTAAGGACTAAAATATCACCCAACATAATTACGGTGGAACCATTCGGTATTACAATTTCATTGTTACGTTTTATCATAACAATCAAAACACCCTCCGGTATATCCGCTTCCAGTAATGTCTGGTTTAAAATACTACTGTTTTCTTTTACTTCATATTCTAACAACTGTGTATTATGTTCTTCCTCGTAGTCTGTAAACGTTTTTCAAAACCGGCGTGCTGTCGTCCACCAAATCCAACTTTTTTGCCATGGTTGGCAGCAGCGTACCTTGTAAAGAAACCGAAATCAGTGCCACAATAAATATAATGTGGAAAATATCATATTGCAGTACAGCGTCTCCTGTCATAGCAAAAATTGCAAATACAATAGAGGCCGCACCACGCAAACCAACCCACGATATAAATATTTGTTGTTTAATAGGAAATTTGAACCAGCTTAAAATACCGAACGTTGCAATTGGCCTTGCAACAAAGATTAAAAATGCCGAAATTGCCAATGCAGGCAGTATCACCGTACCAAATTTTGATGGGAAAGAAAGCAAACCTAAACAGAAGAAAATCATAATTTGCATTAACCATGAGATACCATCAAAAGAAAATGCACCAGACTTTTCTTATGTTTGATTTTACTGTTACCAACAATAATACCCGTTAAGTATACGCTCAGATAACCATTGCCTCCTACCCATTCTGTCAAGCCGTAAAGAAAGCAATCCGACAGCTACCACAAAAATAGGATATAGACCTTCAATTTTAAAATCGACTTTCCGCAAAATAAACGCTGTAATTTTGCCAAGTAAAGCCCTATTCCAAGACCGAAGATTAACTGTTTTGCCAGCATCACTGGAATAGAAACATCTCCGCTGCCCGATAAAAAGTGACATAAATATAATAGTCATCATATATGCAACCGGGTCATTACTGCCACTCTCAATTTCCAAAATAGGCGCCAGACCGCCTTTTAAGTTTAACTTACGAGAACGTAAAATGGCAAAAACAGATGCAGCATCCGTAGAAGCTACAACAGAACCTATTAACATACCTTCTATCCAGCCAATGCCAAACACAAGGCTGCAAAACACACCTACCAGACCTGCGGTGATTAATGTACCCAACGTTGAAATTAAAATAGACGGCGCAATAACGGGTTTCGCCGTTTTCCAGCTGGTACCAAATCCACCGAAAAACATAATAAAAACCAGTCCTACGGAACATACATTTTTTGCTATCTCATAGTTATCAAAATAGATTCCGCCAATGGCATCAGAACCACATAGCATACCAAGTGCTAAGAAAATAAGCAAAGTTGGAACACCCAGCTTATATAGCACATTACTTGAAACAATACAAAGGATAACCACCATTGCACATGCAATTATTATTTGTACCAAAGTAAATTCCTCCATTCTGTCAGAGTGTATAGATGGAGTGCTTATTTTATTGTATCTGTGTCATTATGGATTCATTTGCTGATTAATAAGATTTACCCCAATACACCATGGATTTTGCAGGTTTACCGCAGCATACATGTATCTGCAATTTGTTCCTGCTCGAACGGAATGCAACGGGAAGATAACCCCGCTTCTTCCTTAATTTTTTCTTCGCATGCCAAATCTCCGCACCACATTGCTTTTATAAAGCCTGGTTTATGTTCAGCAATATCTTTCATTTCATCGAATGTCGAAGCAGTAAAGGTCATCTCTTGACGGCGATTAAGCGCTTTTTCGTAAATGCCTTTGCGCACTGCTTCCAATTGCTCTGCAATTGCCTCTTCCTCCAAACTTACAAAGATTTTTTCACGGTCGTGTCGTCTAACCAGTACACATTGATTTTTTTTCAATGTCTTTTGGACCAATTTCAAGCGCAACGGAACACCTTTCATCTCATATTGGGCAAATTTCCAGCCGGGACTTTGTTCAGAATCATCAATCTTTACACGGAATGTTCTCTTCAGTCTGTCTCTCAGCTCATATGCTTTATCCAATACACCTTCTTTATGCTGGGCAATCGGCAATATCATAACTTGAATCGGAGCAATTGCAGGCGGCAGCACTAAGCCGTTGTTATCGCCGTGCGTCATAATAATACCGCCGATAATTCTTGTGGACATGCCCCAAGAAGTTTGAAACGGATGGCTTGGTTTATTGTCTCTGTCTTGGAATGTAATATCAAACGCTTTGGCAAAAGCCGTCGCCAAAATAGTGACTTGTGCCTGACTGTAGCGCTTTTCCGTCATGCATCATAGCTTCAATGGTATGTTGCTTCTGCACCTGAAAACTTCTCTTTATCGGTTTTTACGCCCTTTAATTACCGGGATAGCCAGTTGATTTTCAGAAATCAGCATATACGTTCAGCATCTGCTCTGTTTCCGCCATGGCGTCTTGTGCAGTTTCATGCATGGTATGACCTTCCTGCCAATGGAATTCAACGGAACGCAAGAACGGACGGGTTGTTTTTCCCAACGTACCACTGAACACCATTGGTTATAAAGCATTGGCAAATCTCTGTAAGAGTGAATCACTTTCGCATAATAGTCGCAGAATAACGTTTCGTAGTTGGACGAACACATTCTTTCTTGCAATACTTCGTCACCACATTGAGTAACCTCAAGCAACTTCGGGAGCAAACCCCTCTACGTGGTCTTTCTCCTTCTGCAGCAAGCTTTCCGGAATAAACATTGGTAAAGAAATATTCTCATGTCCCAATTCTTTAAATTCCGTATCAGAATACGCTGAATGTTTTCCCCAAATAGCAAATCCATACGGTTGAATGACCATGCAGCCGCGTACATTTGTATAATCCATAAGTTCCGCTTTTTTTACAATGTCTGTATACCACTTGGCAAGTCTTCTTCCATAGGGTAATGGCATCTACCATTTTTTATTTCCTTTTGTTCTGACATAATCCTTAATCTCTAAACTCACTTTGATATTGCAATCAGTGATTTTGCATACTTAATATATATATTATATCGGTTACACCATTATATTTCAATGAAAAAATTTCGGCATTTTTTCTTTTTTTAAAAAATCAAATATTTTGTAGAGCAAAAAGGCACACCATATTTTACGGTGTGCCTTTTTATCAAAATTTATGCCAAAATCAGCGTAAATTAGGCTTTGTTAGCCTCAATGTATTTTACAAGATCGCCAACTGTTTTTTACATTCTCAATTTCGGAATCCGGAATTTCAATCTCAAATTCATCTTCGATAGACATTAGCAAGTCAACTACGTCTAAAGAGTCAGCACCAAGATCTTCAGCAATGTTGGATTCCATTGTGATTGTATCCTCTTCAACATCAAATTGTTCGCTTAGAATGGCTTTTACTTTCTCAAATACCATTATACATTCTCCTCCTAGAAAATTTGTTTTTCGTATCAAAGCTATCTCACCAATATGGACAAAGTAACATAAAAATATGTTACAATTTCCAAGTCGAGAACGTCCGTATCCATTCCGGTCGTTCTCCCATATGCCATATTATTAGCAAATACTCAGTTTGTCAATACGAAAATAGAATTTATTTAAAAAAAAAAGACGGTTTCTTTTAAAAACAAATTCTTTTTATATTCCAACTTTTACAAAGAAAAGAGTGTTTTCCATGACTTTAGACGAAATCAGAAAACGTATAGACGCAATTGATGAACAACTGCTTCCGTTATTCATTGAACGTATGAAATGCGCCCAAAGATGTAGCGCAGGCAAAACGTGAATTAAAGCTTGCCTATTTTTTAATGCACAGCGCGAAAACGAAATTTTAGCCCGTGTCGCTGCGGAAGCAGGTGATTTGCCCCGAAGCCAAAATGTTATATACCACTTTGATGGCATTAAACCGTTCACGACAACACAAATTGTTAAACAGCGGAACTGATATTCGGGACGAAATTCAAACTGCATTGCAAAAGAAACTTCCTTAAAAAAGTTTCTTCCGGAAAAAAATTGCCTTTCAAGGCGTCCCTGGTTCTTTTTCTCATGCGGCCGCAACTTTTTTGTTCCCCTGACTGCGACGTTTATCCATACGAGTTTTAAAGATGTATTTGAAGCTCTCAAAAACGGAACCGTTGATTTCGGCCTATTGCCAGTTGAAAAAATTCTTCCCGCAGGTTCTGTGGTCGAAGTATATGACCTTATCTTAAATTATCGCTTTAGCATTGCAGGTTCTACCACACTGCATGTGCATCATTGCTTAGCGGCACCGCAAGGGTAGCCATTGAGAATATTCGAACCGTATATTCTCATCCACAGGCTTTGGCACAATGTTCGGATATGATTTCCTCACACAACTGGAAATCAATTCAACATAGCAATACAGCAGTTGCCGCCAAAATGCTGGCTAAAATGGATAAAGAAAACGGAGTAATAGAATGCAGCTGCAATTTGTTCCACCATTGCCGCTAATATGTACGGGCTGGACATTTTACAGGAAGATATTCAAAACAATAACCAAAACAGAACTCGTTTTGCCGCGTTAAGCAAAGAAATGATTATTCCTAAGAATGCGGAAAAAATCAGTCTATGCTTTTCCTTGCCTCATACAACAGGCTCCTTATACAGCGTTCTGGCACGTTTTGCAATGACAGGTTTAAACCTGACCAAAATAGAGTCACGTCCCCTAAAAGAAGGAAATAACGGAGAATTTAAATATAATTTTATTTGGATTTTACCGGAAATGTACATCATTGCGATACATTGGACTTACTTTGTTCCTTATCCCAAGAACTTCCCAATTTCTCCTTTTAGGCAACTATGTAGAATATGACCCCAATGATGAACATTAATACTTTGATTTAACTTGTTGCACAGTAGCCAAAAATAATAGTAAAACAATGCAAATAAAGCGAGTATCATAAAAGATACTCGCTTTATTTTGGTTCCCTTCGTTCATATGGAACCGTGACATCTGTCAAACCTACTAAATAATCTACACTGGTCCCATAAAACTCAGCTAATTTAATAACACATCCAACGGATAGTTCAGAACACCTATCTCATATTGAGAATATGTATTCTGTTTTACATTGATTACTTTGGCTACTTCTTTTTTGCGTTAACCCTCTGTCAATTCGCATATCTCTGATTCTCTCATATTTCAGAATCTCTGTTTTCATATTATCACCAACCACATTATAAATATCTGAAAATAAGATATTGGTTTTTATCTGAAATTCAGATATAATGTAGTTTGAGGTGATAACATGAAGTTATACAATGAAATGGAAAAAGCTTTTCTGGAAATAGAAAAACGTTTTGATACACATTCCCTTGAGAAATTTTTAGACTGCCCTTATCAAAATTTATCAGAGTATTATGACGAACTTGGACTGTGGATACGCAATCATTTATTAATCAGCGATTGTCCTTTGCTGGAATATTTTACAGATGGAAATGTATTAGAAAAAAAACGATATGTCAATCTTTATGATTCAGTCATTTTACATTTATATTCATCAAAAATATAAACTATATAATTTATAATATAACAAAACGCAGCCGAAAATGTTGCAGCTGCGTTTAAAAGTAAAAATTCAAACTTATTTATTTTTCAAATCTGACGGAATTTCCAGACCCATCGCTTCACGTTTTAAAGCTTGTTTTTTCTCAAAGTCTTTGTACATAAGGCTGGGTTGAATTCCTGTATTATTCTGGTACTTTCCACTGCTGTACAAGTCATAGTCGCCTTTTATGGTGTGATAATAGATTTGGCATACTTCAATATCAGGATAAATAATCAGTGGATGAATACAATAAATTTCCAATGTCCAGTAACCTGCAAAGCCAATATCTCGAAACCGGCGGTTACATGAATACACAATCCTAAACGGCCTGTAGAAGAACGTCCTTCCAGCATAGGGACATATTTACTGGTAGTCGTAAATTCTTTTGTTCTTCCCAAATACAGCTTATTTGGTTCCAGCAATAATCCTTCTTCCGGAATCACTAATTTTTTGGTCGGATTTGGCTTTTTCATGTCCAGTATTTCATTTTCATATACCAATAGCTCGTTATGCAGCGTTAAATTATAACTGTTCGGATTTACCTTGCTTCGCTCAAACGGCTCTATAATAATGTCCGTGCCTACTGCACGTTCAATTTCTCTTCCTGATAATATCATGTCCAAATCCCCCTATCATTTCAGCCGAGCAGCCAATGCTACCCAACCTTTTTTTTCTTCTTTGCGTTCTATAATTTCAAATTTTTCACTGACAGCGTCCAAGACATCCTGCTCCCGGGTATCAATAATACCACTCATAATATAAATGGAATCCGGATATAAATATTGTTCAATATCTTCTGTTAGCACCATAATGACATCTGCAACAATGTTGGCAAGCACAATATGGTATTTTCCATTGATTTGTTCCGTCAAATTCCCTGCAATCGCAGTAAACTTATCTGCAACATGATTTATTTCTGCATTCTCCACTGCCGTTTTTACTGCAAGCGCATCTATATCCACACCTACCGCAGAATTGGCACCTAAAAAGCAAAGCGGCAACGGACAGAATTCCGCTTCCGCAGCCCACATCAAAGCACATCCATATTCGGTTTGATATATTGCTCTAACAGTTCCATACACAAACGAGTTGTTTCATGGGTACCTGTACCAAATGCCAACCCCGGTTCCAAATGCAGCACTTTTCTGTTTCCTGCACCATAATCTTCTTCCCATATAGGACGAATCAGCAAAGATTGACCTACCGGAATGGGTTTAAAATACTTTTTCCAATTATTTAACCAATCCTCCATAACGCAGTCGGCTGTATCAATGGTAAAAGGAATTCCTTCTGCAGTGTAACGCTCCTGCAAAAAAATGAAATGGCTTCCGCAGGATTTTCTTCGGGACTGATATATACATGTATAATACCTTTTGTGCGGTCTTTATTTAACAGTTCTTCATCGATTAAATCAATATGAGCAATTTCCCACGCTTCCTGCTCCAAATTGGAATAATCTTCAATATAAATACCATACGGTACCACCATTTGCGCAATATCTCCTGCACGGTCTACATCTTCTGCCGGTACGGTAATGGCAATTTCGGTCCAATCCATGCTGTCCTCCATGTTTTCGATATTATAATGCTTTATTATACAATAAATACTATCATAATACAATATGGAGAATTTTGTATTTTCTATTTTTTATATGATATACAAACTGCCGTTTACAAAAGGGACTACACAGGTAACGGTCTGACAGACTTTCACCTATCATCATAATTATACCTCTGTCAAACAAGGACGGCAAGAAATCCATGCACAATTAGAGGTGGATTTCGAGGATGCGATATATTCTGCTATCTGCTCTGTTCTATGCTTGTAATCACTTGAAATATAAGGATTTTCCTGTTCTTAATTGTCCACAGGCACATACATTTTCGTGGACTTAATGGTGCCACTATGCTACAATGAAGTTAGCGGCAAAATCGGAATTTTTTAGAGGAAGTGTTGAGTATGAACCATGATATCAACTTAAATATTCATTATAGTGCACCTAAAGAAATATGGGAAAAGATAGGCAAAATATATGAATCAATGCCCTATTGGGTGGGAGACAAAAATGGACCTCAATGGATAGGAAAAGATGTAGATTTATGGGCTTCTGTTGAGCCAAGCGGAATACAGATTTCCGGAATAATGCCCGGTGATATTTGGGAGGAATGGTATAGTCTACTGAAAAGAAGATTACCAGACGTTTTAGGGTATGAAATTGGTGAACCTGAAGAAGGGTATGATTTTAAGTATTTTGACTAACTAACTTTCAGTTTATCAGGGAAAACGCAATGATAATATCTATGCAGCAACTTTTTGCGTATGACGAAAATGAGGTTGCTATTCATATCACTGCAGAAGCAGAGGGCTGCATTCATATCGGTGATATCATCCAAATTCCTATGAACAACCATACTTTTGAAGAAAGAGTAGTTTTAGAAAAATGGAGAAATAGAAAAGGATTATTGAACAAAATAGAAGCTGGAGAATGTGCTGAATGCATAGTTCGTAATATCCATTTAGGAAGAATCCATACCACTAGTTTCCCTTATGATGAAAAACTTTCAGAAGACGGCTGAATTTGCGGGTGATTGATAATTTCCCATTTGTTCAGGGGTAGTAAAGCCAGCCGGACCAATCAACGGCGGTCTTTGCTGATAGGCAATCAAGGTGGGAAAGCCTAAAACAGTTTCCCTGCCCAGTCCAATTTTGAAGGAAAAATCTGTCTGCTTTTTGTGAGTGTATTCACAAGTTCAAGACATTTTGTTCCGAAGTATGGCGTGAGACGTGGGACAGAGCTTTCATAATATGCTCTTGTCTACTAACGAAACCAGTCCTGCGCTTGCAGTTCCACGCCATGCAATCACAGCCCTGTTTTCCTGCCGCTTTAAATTCCTTGCTTTCCCCTGCAGCAACGGCATTTTTCACAGCAACTAGGACAGGGCATAAACAATATTACACTTTATTTTGCAAAGTCGTGTGCCATGAGGCAAGCCCTTTTGGAAGCTCCAACACAGACGGCGCTATGACCCTCGCCAGAACCATAACGTCGTCTTGTTGTCAGCAACCCGTTTCTATGGTCTGCGTGTAGTTCCTTGTAAACTAACCTAAAGTACTACTGAAAACAAATTTAGATTTATGACTTATAGTCAAAAAACTCCCTATTTCAAATGAAAAGGGAGTTTTTTATATTATCAAACATTATACATTGGAATTCTGGCCGAACACTTTCAACTGTCTTACATACTCTTCGCTGACCGGAGATAATTTTTGCATTTTTTAACGTGACATAACCTATTTTTCATAGTTTCATCTGTATCAATCGGTACGGCGATAAAGCCTTGCTTTTTGTAAACGTCATCCATAATACCGCAGCAGATGGTAAAAGCATGAATTTGACGAATCAGCTCCATCATCGTTGCGCGGTCGTTGGTTCGTATCACATCAGGAAACGTATATTTATTTTTCCGTTTCTTCTGATAAAAAGAAACACTGTTTTCCCTTGTTCAAATATCAAGTAAGGATACTGCTGTAATTCCTGATAACTGATGGAGGGTTTATGAGCCAACTGATGTTCATGCCATAAATAGGCGTAAATACTGCACTCAAATAAGTAATGAAACTCTAAATTATCATTTTTCAGTCTTTTTTTCATGTAAGCTTCATTGATTTACTTAAATATATAATGCCCAATTCACTTCTTGACGCACAAACATCTTTCATAATTTCACTGGTTCTGGTTTCACGAATAGCAGTTTGATATTCACTTAAATTCAACTGTTTGACTGTATTGATAAACGCTTTTTTACCGCAAAAGCATAATGCTGCGTAGATACGGCAAACCGCTTCTTTTTTTTCATGAGCACGCACATACTGATGCTCGATATAATCATATTGCGCAACAATGAATCTTGCATGTTCCAAAAAGCGCTTCCTCCGCAGTCACATATACGCCCTTATTGGTACGTTTAAAGATATCAATTCCGGTTTCTTCTTCCAAAGCTCGGATTGCTGCAGATAAACTTGGCTGTGATATCAATAATTGTTTGGCAGCTTCATTCATGGAACCGACATCCGCAACCTTGACCGCATATTTTTAAATGTTGTAGCGTCATGAGCATTTCCCTTTCTGGTGATTAAAATGTAATACTCGGTGTTGTCTTCTTCCTTCATATTAAATATACGAAAAACCTTGTCTCTCAGCTGTAGAAAATCTCCTCCAGTCCTGTCGCGGTGGCTTCCCAGCCCAATTGGTATAACAGCCTTTATTCTACCCGGATTCGGACTCATAACCACAATTTTATCTGCTAGAAACACAGCCTCATCTATATCATGCGTTACAAAAAATCACTGTTTTATTTTGAGATTTTGTAATATGCAAAAGATCATCCTGCAATTTGTAACGCGTAATTGCATCCAAGGCGCCAAACGGTTCATCCATAAATAAAATTTCAGGGTCAACTGCAAGACCTCTGGCAATTGCTACTCTCTGCTGCTGTCCGCCGGACAACTGTGCCGGATGTCGTTTTGCAAAATTCTCCAAACCAACCAGCTGCAAATATTTCATAGCAATCTGCTTTCGCTCTTGTTTTGGAACCTTTAAGGTTTCCAATCCTAATTCTACATTTTTTTCAACCGTTCGCCAAGGAGAAGGCCATAATTTTGAAAAATTGTTACATATTTTTCGGAAGGTGCCTTTACTTTTGACCATCAATGGTAATACTTCCTTCTGTTAATGTTTCAAAACCTGCAATAGAATTCATTAAGGTGGTCTTTCCGCAGCCGGAAGGCCCCAGCAAACAGATAAATTCACCTTTTTTCTATTTGAAGCGAAATATGGTCAAGCGCTGGAAAACTTTCTTTGGAAGAGCGAAATCCACCGGGCTTCTCATATATTTTGGTAGCGTCTTGAATTTCAATATACATATTGTCACGCCTTTCCCCATGCTTTCATCACGGTTTTTTCAAATTTTCCGATGAGTGCATCTAAAATAAATCCAATCAGGCCAATCATCACCATTGCAGCAAGCAAATAATCCATTCTTAAATTATTTCTGGCATCTCATAATCATATAACCCAGTCCTGACTGGGTTCCAACCATTTCGCCGGACACCAAAAATATCCATGCAGAACCTAAAGCAACATGCAAACTGTTTGCAATTTGCGGGAATACCGCGGAAATACAATTTTATATAACACAGCAGGCTGCTTAATTCCAAAATTCTTTTGCTACCTTTAAATAAACAGGGTCTATATTGCGTACAGCAGAAATGGTAGAAAGCAAAACCGAAAAAAGCCTGCAAGAAAAATGATAACAATTGCGGGAACGTCTCCAATGCCAATAAACAGCACAATAAAAGGCATCCAAGCCACTGGGGCAATCGGACGAATTATTTGTAAAATAGGACTGATATATCCGTATAACGGCTTAAACCATCCTATTATTAAACCTAAAATAGCTGCTGAAACAACCGACGTGACATAACCAATTGCAAAACGATATAAGCTGGCTCCTATATTTGCGCCCATAGTACCGTCTGCAACAAATCGACCAATGCTTTTCCTACTGTTAACGGTTTTGGAAAAGCGCTTCTCCAACAGACGAAACACTGGCAAGAAGATACCACAGTAAAATTAACACTGAAAACGAAACCACAATATACCTTAATTTTAACAGACGTTTCATAACTGACTCCTATTCTGTCTGGTATACAAACTCTTCATAAGAAGGTGGATTTTCGGAAATGTGATATTTTTTGCATACGAGCAACCAAATCATTATAAGCAGATTCCTCAATGGTCAAATCTGAAAAATCAATCCATTCCAGAGATTGCTGCAGCACATTATCAGGTTGTTTCAAGAAATTTTTCGCCACAGAAAGCGCCTCTTCTTTATCTGAAAGTTCAGAGCCGGCTTGTTGATATGCGTCGATGACCTGATTTGCCAACTCGCTGTTTTCATTGAGGAATTTATCGTTAAAAACAAGAGCGCAGCAAATGGAATGATCCCACAACTCATCCGATTGATATAACACTTTACCATATCCGCCCGTTACCGCTACAGAACCACACGGTTCTGCCACACAATATCCTTTTTGAATTTGACCGACACCAATGCAGAAGGCATTTCCGCAGGAGATAATTCGGTTACTTGAACATCGTCTATGGTAAGACCATTTTGTTCCAGCATCTCCTGTAATAAAATATTGTGAGAAGAGCTTCTGTGCGGAATTGCAAATGTTTTTCCTTTTAAATCCGAAGCCGACTGAATGTCATTGCCTACAACAATCACATTACCGCTTGTATGACCAAGCGCAGCTGCTTTTAATCCTATATTTTGTGATTGCGCCTGCATTGCCAATTCAATCAGCACAGATGCACCGTCTACCTGACCGGAATTCAACGCATCCATCAGCTCCGGCCATGAACCGTATTTGACAAGTTCTACTTTTACATTGTCTGACTGAGAAAGTTCATACACAGGTAATGCATGTGTAATAGGCAAATATGCTATTTTACTGTTTTACATTTTCACTGTCGGAACCTCCTTCTGATGATGTTCCGCATGCGGTTAACAGTACAGTCATACTAGCCAACACTGCCGCAATCGGTATGATAAATTTTTTAATTTCATCTCTCATTCTCCTCCTAAAGATACCGTCCAACCTAACGCTTTGCGTTTTTTTGAAATCTTCTACCAGTTGGTTGGCAATTTTTTACATGGTCAACATCTACAATCATTTCAGAACCCAATAGTTCCTTTGTACCATGTGCCATAAATTCAGACACTTTTTCCGAACCCATGACAGGCGCATAAACGTTGTGATAAGAAAATTAATTCCCCCCTGAAAGACAGTGCCGCACAAATTCCCTTTTCATTGCTCCACTCAGGACTGGAAAAGGCATACGGCAGCTTCTTTTATCGGAATATTTAAAGCTGCGGATATTCCGTTGAAAAAAGCAGACGCTCTTGCATTATCCAAACATTCGCCGAGATGCCAGACGGGAGGAATCTCTTTTAAAAACTCCCGCAATGATTCGCCGGTCCACTCCAAAGCTTTCTCTGAGCAAAATCCCAGCTTCAGCAGCGCAAATGACGCACAGCCGTTTGTAAGAATCAAAACGTTGTTTTTCAGCAGTATTTCAGCTGTCTCTACAATTTTCTTTTCGTAAATAACTCGTGGATTGCTGCAGCCTACCAAGTTCACAATGCCCAATACTTTTCCGTCTTTTAATGCCTGTGCTAAAGTTGCAAGCCCTTTTTCAAAATAGTGCTGTGCCCATTCCACGGAAAATCCCATTTCAGCATCCACTTCATATTGAGGAATTTTAACGGGAATATCCCTTCTTTCCACAAAGCTTTCAATACCGCGTTGTACAATTTTTTCTGCAATTTGATGAATTTCTCCTATATTGGAATGCTCATGGTCCAGTCCGTAGTGTTCCGCACCGGGCAGTCTTCCGGAATCGCTGGTGGTAACCACGGTTGTTCGGAAACATTTTGCTACTTCCATTATGGAAGGGAACACATCCTGCACATCTGCAACCCATAAATCCAAAGCTCCTGTTCCAAGCACCAATTCGGAACCAACTGCATTGGATAGCGGAATCACATTATCATAACGATACATTGCGGACAAACCGGAGCAGCAGATACCGTAAAACTGAATACCTAAGGCACCTTTTTTCTTTGGCCAGCTGCACCATTTTCTCACTTCTTCCAACTTTTACAATTTCACTTACCAGCACGGGAGAATGTCCATGTACCGCAATATTGACATATCCTTTTTCAAAGCGCCTAAATTAATCTTAGAACGACTTCTATGAGGCAATCCATACAAGCTATCCATTGCAATGGAAGAACCAAGGCAGGAGGACCAAGCGAAAGATACGCCGGTTCTTAAAAAACTGTTGCATTACGTTTCTCCAGTCACTGTCCGTACCTGTGGTAGTTCTTTGTAAACTTTCAAACACTTCATGGGAAGGGCTGATTGGAATAATCCCCAATTGTTCCCATGTTTCCACCCTTTCTTTCGGTACAAAGGAATAAATGGTTTTGTGCTTATCCGAACTGTTCGAGATAAATCTTCCAATAAAATATCTGCAACTTGTTCTGCAAGCTCATTGAGTGTTTTTCCTTCTGTTTCAATGCCAAAAATTTTTACATACGGCATAAATTTTTTCTTTTCCTTCAATGGGAATTGGAGCTTTTCCTTGCGCTGCAAATTTTAATGCAAGCATACTTTCACGTCCGCGTGCTCCGTGGGCTGCTGTACCTGCTGCCACATGACGCAAAAAGATTTCTGGCCGCAATTAAATCTGCGTCCGCGCCACACGCCACGAGGGGATTTTTTTTGTAATTTTGCAAGGTCCCATAAAGCAGTTTTTTGCAGCAGGTACCCGCAATACCAAATGTACATTGAGGTTGTTGCGCATCAAAACGGTCAAACGTTGTTTCAAGACCCATTTCTTCCATATGTAAAAGCATTTCTCTTACCGCAGGGTCAGGTGTTTGTTCGATGACATCTTGTTTGTTCGGAAATGTTTTTCTGTATTCCTACATTGCTTTCATGTAGTCATCAATCCTCCATGATGATGGTGATGACTATGTGTGTGTTGTTCAGACATTCATTTTCACTCCTATTTACATACTGTGTTAGTATGTTTATTGGTTGTTGTATATTTTACTACATAAAACATCTTTTGTCTAATATTAATAACCTATAACTTGTTATAGGTTTTGCCTAAAATCAGTCTGACAATATGCAAATGTCCGAATACACGTAAAATAAAAACCATGCCAAACAAAATGTTCGGTATGGTTTTACCTTATATCACATAAAAATCGCTGCTGTCTATTTCATCCACCAAATCAGCAATGGTAACACTTTCTATATATTCATCTACCACTCTGTACATTTCCTGCCAAACGCGCACCGTTTTACAAGCAGGAGACCGCTTACACAGGTTGGGCTGCATCTCTAAACAAGATACGGGTGCCAAAGATTTTTCCGTAACTTTTAAAATACGCCCTACCGTAATATCCATTGGGGCAAGCGCTAACTTATACCCTCCGCCTTTTCCCCGCAATCCTTTGATAATTCCCGCTTTGCTCATAGTCACCATAATACTTTCAAGATATTTCTCTGAAATTTCCTGTCGTTTTGCAATATCCTTTAAAGGAATATATTCACCATTGTTATTTTCTGCAAGATCAACCATAACACGTAAGGCGTATCTTCCTCTTGTAGAAATCCACACGATAAATTCCTCCTGTCCATGTAATAAACCTATTATGCAACAATGTTAATGGTATTTCAAGATATTTCGTATTCCCAATGATAAAAAAATAAAAATAGAGATATATGCTTGTTTCATTTTCCCGCAATTTAGGACATATATTAAACAAAGAACAAAATTCTAAATGGGGTTGTGGTATGAAAAAAAGGGTATTCTTTTTAATGCAATTATTCTTACGGCATCTTCGCTGGTAATGCGGGCCAGCAGTATCGGATATCGAACCTATTTGTCTTCTAAAATAGGAACCGCAGGTATGGGATTATACCAACTGGTTATGTCTGTTTTTATATTGGCTATTACGGTTTCCACTTCAGGAATCAGCTTAGCCGTTACGCGTATTGTAACAGATACCATTGCAAAAGGAGCGCCGTCCCAGGCAAAACGGGCAGTTCGCAAGTGTATTATCTTCGCGCTTTTACTAAGTTTGCTTGCTATGGTAGCCTTATATTTTTCATCTGATTACGTAGCAATCCATTGGCTGGGCGACCAACGTGTCGCACTCTCTCTGAAAATACTCGCTCCCGGCTTACCTCTCATGGCAACATGCTCTTGTTTAAAAGGATATTTTATTGCTATGCGTGGTGTTGCCAAAACTGCCTCGGGAGAACTTTTTGGAACAATTTGTTACCATTATGGCAGTAGTTTGTCTGTTCACATTCGTGGCGCCGCAAGGGTTAGAGTATTCCTGTGCCGCAATTATGTTAGGCTCTACTTTAGGTGAGATTGCTTCTTGTACCTATACTTTTATCTTCTTTATAGAAAGACAAAATAAAAGCAAAAGACACCCCGGCAATCAATTTCAATACACCTTTCGGAAAGCATTGCAGGATATGTTCCATATAGAACTGCCCATCATGTTTGGTTCTACCCTGCGCAACGGACTTGTAACCATCGAAAATATACTCATCCCCATTGGATTTAAGAAACACGGCGCCAGTACGGAAACCTCATTGAGCAATTACGGTATGATTCACGGTATGGTAATGCCGCTGATTTTATTTCCTTCCGCATTTTTAATGGCATTTTCTTCTTTGCTGGTTCCTGAAATGGCTGAAGCAAATGCAGTGGGCCATAAAGAACAATCAGCAGGACCACTGCACGTTCCATGCAATTGACCCTGCTGTTTTCATTCTTTATTACTGCTTGTTTTATTGTATTTGCCGATGATTTTGGCCGCACCTTTTATCAAAGCGAAGAAGCGGGACGTCTGATTCGATTTTTGGCACCGCTGATTCCTTTATTATATCTTGATAGCGTGGTAGACGGCATTTTAAAAGGGTTGGACCAGCAAATTGCCTCCATGCGATATAATTTTGCAGATTCCGGATTACGCGTCATACTGGTCTATTTTTAATTCCATTCACAGGTGTAAACGGCTATTGGGCATTTTGTTTTTCAGCACGATTTTTAATGCTACATTGAGCATTCATCGTCTTCTGAAAGTATCTCAAGTGGAAATACAGTTTGTGGACTGGATTGTAAAGCCAATTTTATGCGGAGGCATTTCGGTTCAAACCAGAATCTTGATTTTGCTTTTCCTTATTAAGACATTTACCGTTTATGAACGCAGTTCCTGTTTGGTGCTGCATGATACTGGAATTTACATTATCAGCCATTGATATTACATTTTATTACGCGTGACACAATGCTTTAAAAAGGAAGACGTGACCTGTATCAAAGAGATTTTCTATTAGGGAATGTGTTAAAAACTGAATACGCACACAAACGGCGTTACCTTAACCCCTTTGGGGAGAAAGTAACGCCGTTTTTTATGCCCGCAGGAAAGGAGGTGCAGCCGGAATGTATTTCACAAAGGGCAAGCAGCGGGCGTTTGAATTGCTCATGCAGCAGAAGCCGGGATTTGACCGCTATCAATCCGGTTGTGCCGGAGATGATGAAGATTGCGGCACTTGCCGTTTCTACCGCCCCGGGTGGAAATATGAGTTTTGCGTTTTCAAAGAGTGTCCCTATTGCCCCGGCAAAAGGACGCGGAAAACGCACGCCAGCATGGACAAATAGACGGGCAAAAGCCCTTGTGCCATGCGGCTTTGCAGACGCGAAAACGGCAAAGGGCATATTGCAATACCAAAACAGCCGAAAACGGCTTTCTAATTGTCCACGCATACCAAGAGAGGAAGTGAGGAAATATGGCAGTTTTCAGAGTGGAGCGAAATACGGGATATACCGTTATGAGCAACCACCACTTGCGAAACAAGGAATTGTCCTTAAAGGCAAAGGGCTTGTTGTCGCAAATGCTTTCGCTGCCCGAAGATTGGGATTATACCCTTGCGGGCTTATCCCATATCAACCGGGAGAAGATCGACGCAATCCGCGAAGCGGTAAAGGAACTCGAAAAAGCCGGATATATCGTGCGCAGCCGGGAGCGCGACGAAAAGGGACGCTTGCGGGGCGCAGATTACGTCATATACGAGCAGCCGCAGCCGCGAGAGCCGGAAGCAGCTACCAGCGGCGGACAGCCGCCTATATTGGATTTACCTACATTGGAAAATCCAACATTGGATAATCCAACGTTGGAAAAACCTACGCAGGAAAAACCTACGTTGGAAAATCCAACGCAATTAAATAAAGATATATTAAGTAAAGAACAATCAATTACTGATTTATCAAGTACCGATTCCATTCCTTTCCATTCCCTAAACCCCTTGCCCTTTGCGCATGGCGAAGCGGCTACGCCGCCGGAAAGGAAAAGAACGGAAGCGAAAAGCAATAGCGCAGTAGAGATTTACAGGGAGATTATCAAGGACAATATCGAATACGACCATCTCATTCAAAACTGCAAAATTGACAAAGACCGTTTGGACGAGATTGTTGACCTTATGCTGGAAACCGTCTGCACAGCCCGAAAGACAATCCGTATTGCCGGGGACGACTACCCCGCCGAATTGGTGAAATCCAAGTTTTTGAAGCTGAACAGCAGCCATATTGAGTTTGTTTTGGATTGCATGAGGGAGAACACAACCAAAGTGCGCAACATCAAGCAGTATCTAAAAGCGGTGCTGTTCAACGCGCCGAGTACCATTGACAGCTACTATACCGCCCTTGTCAATCACGACTTATACGGCGGCGAATGAGCATAGCCGCACTTTACCGGGAAAGGAGTTGATACCTTGCAGGAGGAAGTAACCCAAAAAACGATTGCCCTATACGTCAAAGTGGGAAAAGGCGCGGCGCGGCTTACCGAACAGGCGTTACAGAAAGCAATCCAAAAGTTTTTGGAGCAGAAAAGCAAACCCGCGCATGGGAAACAGACCATGCGGCAGCTTATGAAGCAGAACGCGGGTGTTTCCAACATCGAGATCACCGACAGCAATATTAAAGCCTTTGAGAGTACCGCGAAGAAATACAACATAGATTTTTCGCTAAAAAAGGTTAAGGGCGAGCAGACCCGTTACCTTGTGTTTTTCAAAGGCCGGGACGCGGACGTTATGACCGCAGCGTTTCAAGAGTTTTCCGCAAAGAAGCTGAACCGGGAGAAAAAGCCCTCTATCCGCAAAGCCCTTGCCGCTGCAAAGGACAAGGCGAAGCAGCTTAACGCCGCCCGCGACAAGGTAAAGAAAATGGACAGGGGGCGCGAGATATGAAGCAGATCAACTACAAAAAGCTGATACTTCCGAATATCCCCTATGTGTTCTTTGTCTATCTCTTTGATAAAGTCGGACAGGCGGTGCGGCTTGCCCCCGGCGCGGATATTTCTGCAAAGATACTGAATATCACACAAGGATTTTCCGCAGCCTTTGAAAACGCCTTGCCGAGCGTTTACCCGTTGGATTTGCTTGTCGGCATTGTCGGTGCGGTGATTATCCGCTTGATAGTCTATGTCAAAGGGAAAAACGCGAAGAAATACCGCAAGGGCGCGGAGTACGGCTCTGCCCGATGGGGAAACGCCGAAGATATAAAGCCCTACATAGACCCGGATTTCCAAAACAACATCATTTTGACGCAGACGGAACGGCTTACCATGAACAGCCGCCCGAAGCAGCCGAAGTACGCGAGAAATAAGAACGTCGTCGTGATCGGCGGCAGCGGCAGCGGAAAAACAAGATTTTTTGTCAAACCTAATCTAATGCAGCTTCATTCCTCTTACGTCTTAACCGACCCGAAAGGTACGGTTTTGATTGAGTGCGGGAAGCTGCTGCAACGGGCGGGCTACCGCATTAAGGTACTGAATACGATTAACTTCAAAAAATCTATGCACTACAACCCCTTTGTGTATATCCGCAGCGAGAAAGATATTTTGAAGCTGGTAAATACGTTGATAGCGAATACCAAAGGTGAGGGAGAAAAAAGCGCGGAGGATTTTTGGGTAAAGGCAGAACGGCTTTTGTATTGCGCGTTGGTTGGCTACATCTGGTATGAAGCCCCCGCCGAGGAAATGAACTTTATTACCCTGTTGGAACTTATCAACGCCAGCGAAGCCCGCGAGGACGACGAGGAATATCAAAGCCCCGTCGATTTGCTGTTTGCCGACTTGGAAGAACGCGACCCCGACCATTTCGCGGTGAAGCAGTAC
>VOFH01003969.1_pt1 | contig 48267 bp, 62 predicted proteins | sample 5384091 | NCBI WGS metagenome assembly VOFH01 (sample SAMN12384727, study PRJNA508395) | human gut metagenome | isolation source: healthy gut G | host: Homo sapiens
CTGCCAACAATGCCTCTTCCAATGTTGGAACAATATGTTCTGCTCAGATTTCCATCCTTATCTTTCAGTTTCAACTTCTTTGATTTCTGCCAATGTAAATCCTTTAATCAATCCTTTACCATTGGTTGTCCAATTCACACGGTCATCGTGCATCAATATTAATTGTCCGTCTTTAGTCTTGTGAATATCAATCTCCACAATATCCACCCCATTTGTATGGCACTATCAATTGCTGCTATTGAATTTTCCGGTGCACCTGCCGCCAGTTCCCCTGGTGTGCCACGACCACCTGATCGGACTTCGATCTAAAAATGCCTTACGGATCGTTTCTCCCCGTTGTGTAAACAATATAAGAGGTTGCAAACAACAGAATATCCTCAACCATATCAGTTTGTAGTTTTTCATTGTCATTCGTTTAAATAAATTGTATCATTATTCTTGATAAGCCCCGGCCACATCGCATTTTTATCACGCGGATTCCCAACTGGTCAGTGGAAAGCATCCATCTCTTCCAACCATTCCAAACTCTCACCTACCTGAAAGGACAAATCATCCGGTTTAAAGCCGGTTGTGATCGCATCATTCTTAACAGCGTCGGAAGCAGTCCGGGTAAACCTATCTTACATTCCCGTCCCAAGTATAGAACGATTGGCATCCTTGCCGACATTTAAAGAGCTAATCGTACTGTTATACTTATCAAATCCTTTGATGTTAAACTTGTTGGCTGATGCAGCCGATCGTACCGCCCATCAGATTATAAATTGATGTCAAATGATATATCATCAATGGACATTTCAACAACCGATTAGCTGCATTTTTGTCTACAGGATGATATTATTCATCAAGAATGATTGCCGGGCCGCCAGGATTCACAACGAATAAACAGCCCCTGGCTATTTTGAGCACCATCCTCGATAATGGTAGAGTTTACAATCAACATACTCCCCCGCGCCGTTAATGGTTCCATCTCTACCACTATTATTGGTAACAGTTGTATTATTCATACATAAATGACCGTTTGACATTTGAATAGCATAACTGAACTGTCCGCCTTCACGCCTGTAATGGAGCAATTATTCATAAAAAGAATACTCCCCACCGTCATTGACGCGAATTGCGCCTCCACGCGAAGAGTTTTGTTGCTTCTCAACTGCACATGATTTAGTTTGCTGTCCCCTTTATACATGAATATACTGGAACCAATTAGCTCACTTGAACCATTTACTCCCGCATTATAGCACTTTTCAATGATACAATGATTCAACTGTAATGTTGCATTGCCACTGCTGGGCTTCATTCGCAAATCAGAATCCACCGTTATAGCCATTTATTTTTCATTGGATATAACAAGAGAAAATCCAACCTTCAAATGTATTTCATTGGTTTCTAATGTAAACAAGGAATAATCACCCGCATCCGCAATGCCGTTATTATTTGCATCTCCTGTGAAAGTTAGTCAGATACCGGACAGGATCACGCTTGCTTAAATCCTTCCGGGTACTTTTGAGGATCATATCCACAACCTTTATTTCGACTTGTTTGCTATATCCGCTATACTCTACTTTTCAGACCGGCTTCCTGATCTGCTATCAATAGTACCGCCTGCCACATAGATTATTCTTCCACCATCCAGTTCTTTAGCATTCGCAGTCGTGATCGCACTGTTGTGTTAGTTCTCAATAGATTGCGTAACCTGTCTACTCCCATTGCATTTCCCAATCCAACTGGTAGCATTCCTGTAGTATTTCTTTTCACATAAAACGTCCAATTGCAATTCCGTTGCATCTCCCCATTGATTGTACCAGTCTCCCATGGAGGACAATCCGGTTCACTCAATCTAATGACCGAACCTTCTACTTTCAAAGTAATTCATAACAAAAATCCGGCCTTTATTGCAGGAATGCCCGGCAATAACCAGATCTTCCCCTTGTAATTTAAAGAAACGAGTACTATTAGGATTTGCAGTTCCCGGAGCTACGATCGCCGTATATTTACATCCGCTTTGTCCGGCTTTCCTCCTTCAGGAATGGTGACATACGTGTAGAAACAAGTGCAGTTCCTGGATGAAACATTTCCGTCCGTATATCCCTTGATAGGAACTCTATTTAACTCCTAGAGCTTTACTTTGTGAGTCTATATCATCCAATGTCATGATAACTTTTCGCCATTCTCCGGTTCATATTCAGATGAAGGACACCTGATCCCTCATTTATAGCATCTTCTACTGTGCAAAGTCATGTAGTCTGGGCGCTCGCCAGATTTTCCAAACTCTGCTGATTAATAGGAAGAGAGAAGTTGGCTACGCTTGTTCCTTCAGTCACCGGATAAAAGGCAGAATAAGTAACAGGTTCATTTCCCCCACCTAAGATAATAGTTAACTGTAGGAGCCCATTGCCCTTCGGACAACATATATAAGTCACACCACCATCTTCGCAACTCAACAGAATCTGGTCTCCATTATTAAATTGCATTTGCTGTTCATTTGTTCCTGTAGGATTACTACGGGTATGCAGCATCAATAACAGCATTGATTGATTGCACCGGAGTCTTCATTGAACACGGCTATCTTTATCCGTATCACAAGCTGCCATACCCGTTAATATACATGCAGCCAATATATGTTTAGTAATTTTCATAACTCATCTCCTCCTTTTTATTTCTGATCGATAATCTGACCGCTGCCCGATATTTCCATTTGCATGGTAGCCAACCGTGCTGTTTCATTTACATTCAGTGTCAGTATGCTCTACTCCCTTTGTAACTTCAATGGGCTCTGGCAGTCCATATACAATTCTCCGTCATAACTGAAATTGACAGAAAAGCCTTCTATTATTGTTTGCGGAGAAGAATGCATTCATACCCATCCGTACCCTTATAGGGGCGATAGTTGTAGCTACAGCATCTTCCCGTGGAATGACTACCGGTTCGGCACTGACAAATCACAAGCCTACCGCTATTGTACCATTGTCATATCGCCCGGTTTACTGATCGCCGCATCTTCCATACCATTATTTACCGTCACTTTTATAATCAGCTTGCTCATGGCATGATCCAAAGTAACTTTCAATCTACCATCTGCGGTGAGATCCTGTTTCGATCAACCATTGATTTAGTCAACAGGAAATCAGAAGCAATCACCTTTTTCTTCAGTAGTTTGTTGCTTTTGTATGTTGATAGCTAACGGAGTGTCTAAACTAGCTTCTGAAATGTAAGGAGCATACGCCACTACTGTTACCGGAGTTCTTGCATTATCCCAAAGCATTTGTTGCCCGTCCGCCGTATTCCAGTCATTATTAGATTTTACCATTTGCGAATTATAATCATAAGCAATGTTTTCACTGTTATGAATGATCAGTCCGAAACTCTCCAGATTACTTGCATCATATCCGGCACGCGACACAGGAGCCTTCACTTCTGTTACAACACGGATTATATGATTCGGGAAAGTTGCTGTGGTCGGCTGCGTCCCGTCTTCAATGTTTGAACAGCCTGTCAGACTAATGACCAAAGCGGTCATTATATAAAATTTGTTTTTCATATCACAATTACTTTTAAAGATTCAGTTGACAATACAGGCATCATAAGCTCCCATTTGCATCTTATCAGGATTGCAGGTCACGCCACGCTGATCCAACCTCGAAAGCATCTTCTCACCATCCATTCCACGAATACCTCACCTAAATTAAATCCATAGGAGAAGCAGCAGGATTTTCGAAACTTTTCACAGCATTGATTACAGTTTGTTTGCAGCATAACCACCCACCTGTCCGATCTGGTCAATATTCCATTTATAAACACCCTTCTTCCGTCAGGTTACCATTCACAAGGGTAGGATAAGCAGTACTGTGAAACGTCCATTGTGAAATTATTAACTCGCTGATACAAGTTAGTATCCCATGGAGGTTTTTCTTTATTCGCTCCATTCAAAATGAAGCTTGAGCGGTAGAATTCTCGGAAATCAACAGGGTTATTACCAAACTTAGTATCACCATCAACAGGTTTCACATCGAAAGGCGCCATACTCCTGATCAATATCATGCCCTACAATCGTACTATTACGAGCATGAAACTACCTCCCTGCTTTAAAGCAGCACCTTTTCCCGATTTCTCTGACAATGGTTGTGTTATCTATACAAATATGTCCCGATGATATCTGAATACCGACCCCCAAAGTTCTTTTACTGAATTGCTGTGTTATCAGGCAATTATTCAGCAAACACAAATGTGCCTTATTGCTGTTACACCGTATTGCTCCGCCACGGCTATCCCGCCGCATTATCCAGAAACTTCATTGTTCAGTTTCGAGCTCCCGGAAACAATAAAATAGCTGTACCTCCCGCTACTCCTCCTTGCCCGTTGACAGCTTCCGTTTTACAATCCCTGATAATACAATCCGTTAATTCGACAGAGGTGCTATTGACGTTACCATTGATATAAATTCCGCTACCACACTCGTTAGACTTGGCATCATTATACAATAGTCCGCAACTCATGTAAATAGTACTCTTGGACAGATGATCCACTCAATAATTTGCGAAAACCAGCTGCCATCCATTGCCTGATCCCATGAAGTACCATCCATGTCCCCTTCACCGAATTGAGTTACAAAATAACTTTCCAGTCCTTTTGCAAGACAACTTCTTCATCCAGATCATCATCATAATCAGTAATCATCGGAGGATCAACCATCTCATAATCTTCCTGACACGCCTGGCTCACTAAAATAGTGAAGGCCAAAAGCCCAATCTTTGATATTGTGAGCAACTTATTTTTCATTTTTCTTCATTTTAAACTTGTACACTAAATTGAAATAATTACAGTTCACCGCTTAACGGGCAATATCCGGATAACCGATTCTGTTTCAGATATTCATTCTGCTCAATTGGGTCTGTGAAAACGGGAACAATTCATAATGAGTATCTGCATCCCGTTTTCTTGTCCCACCATGCATCCTGAAATCTTCCCGAAGCGGATCAGATCCGTACGACGACGGCTCTCCGCAAGAAATTCCCGCCCCCATTCATCAAGCATTTCTTTTAGATCAAGTACCACGTTACCTTCCGGCTGATAAGCGATATCTGCAGTAAAGTTTTCATAGTTGCGTTTACGCACGCTGTTCAACAGCTTGCCGGCCTCGCCTGCCTGTCCGAGACGAAGAAGGCATTCCGCCTGCGAATAAATAATCTCCGCCAAACGGATTTCCGTATAATCCGACTCTATAAAATATCCTCCATCAAACGGATAGAAAGGATACTTCACACAGTAAAGCCCCGAGTTGAAATCTCCGTTTCCCAGTTTAGACTCCTGATAATTCGGGTTGGCAATATAACCGGATTCTGCGTTACCTTCAAAACGTCCCACTTGATCAAGTAGGTAAAGGACATATTGATTATCCGGATTCTTGGCATATCCCCACTAATACTGGAATTAGCTATTTTCCCTTCCATGAAGAACATACCTTCCCGTGTATTATTACTCGTATTTACATATTTTTATAACGTTTATCGCCCGCATACTTGGCGAATTTCTGCGTAACCATGCCCAATTCATAATCAAACAATGCACGTGGTTGCTGGTTATTATAACTTGGCGAAAGTGCATATTTGGGATTTCGGCTGCCATTTCCTTCAATTTTCAGGTATTTCTCACAACCATAAGGAAGGGCCCGCCCGTAAACTGTTCTCTTATCATTTTCAGATGCCAGCTAGTCAGTCCATAAGAACCGGGAAAACCGAGGATTACTTCATTACACATTTCATTATTCCAGTCAAAGGTTCGTACCAGTTATCAGCGATTGCATAATAGCCGAATTCTCCTCCGGTAATACGCTCACACATATCAATACATTCCTGCCATTTAGGCTGTCCAATCCACTTTTCCGCATTTAAAATAAAGACGTACCAGCAATGCAGCAGCCCCGCTTTAGTAAATTGTCCTTGTTGACCGCCATTACCAGATTGTCCGATTTTGGAAGGTAAAGCTACCAGACAGACATCTCTCAACTCACTTTCGATAAAATCAAACATAACCTGTGGAGATACCTGCTTCCGGTTTTCCGGCTGTTCATTGACCGCTTGGTCAGAAGTCGTAGTTAAGATACAATTACGGTAACTATTAAGCAGGCGAAGATAACAGTAAGCTCTCATACAACGTAGTTGCGCTTTAAAACTATCAAACTCACTGTCACTTAAATTAAATTTAGAAGGATTCAATTGAGACAAATCATCCAACACCAGATTGCATTGACCGATACCGCCATACATGCCTTCCCACTCGTTTGTCCAGTCTTCTGATTAATGTCATCGTATTGATGATAATGATATTTTTCCCATTTACCGCCATCATACCACCAAGTTCCCCGAGTAGGCGTTATCAACTGATCTGTCAGTTCTTCGTGTTCATGACGTCTGACAATGGATTCATAGATATGCTCAAACGGACGAAAAACGGCGTTGATAACATCCTGTTTGGTATTATAATAGTTTTGAGACATGACCTGATCATACACCGTTTCCGACAGATCTGTACAGGATGGCAAACTAATGACTGTACCTGCCATTATCCCTAATCAATGATATATATTTTGTTATTTTCATAATCGTCTTTTATTAGAAACTTACTTGTAATCCTAAAATAAACTGAAAAGCAGACGGATAATAGTTATATCCTCCTCCGAAAGCGGTGTCAGTCCGTTCACTTCGTAGGTAGAAGGATCTACACCGGTAAACTTCGTAAACGTATAAAGATTGTTGGCCGTACCGAACAAACGTATCTTTTCAATATATTTCTTATTCAGGTTCATGGTATATCCTAAAGTGACGTTGTCTATCTTCAGATAATCACCCGGTTCAATGAAGTAGTCGGTAATCACATTCTTACCTGTCGTGATATGTGCATTCTTCGAATAAGCGGTCGTCAACTGGTTGGTAGTCATGCTCTGCAATCCGAAATAGAAATCATGCACGTTGAATATGTCAAACCCGGCAGCACCACGGAGGGCAACAGACAAATCAAAGTTCTTATAAGTGAAGTTATGCGTCATAGAGCCGGTGAATTTCGGCAAACCGTTTCCGGTCTGAACTTATCCTCTTCCGTACCTTGGGCTACAGGAATCACATTCCCCTTTTTATCATAAATCAGCCAGTCACCTTTTTTATCCACTCCTGCATAACGATATGTAAAGTAGTTACCAATACGTTCCCCTCTTCAATCCGCTGCAAATATCGGATTATTCGGATTCGCCATGCTACAGGTAGAGTAATATTTTTGTCCTTTATATATATCGTTGGAAAAACTGACAAACTTATTGTTATTAGTAGCCCCCACTAATGTGAAACTATAAGTGAAATCCTTTGTCCGGACAGCATTTACTGTAACATCAAGTTCGAAACCGGTATTACGCAATGTACCTACATTGGTATAGATGGTGGAGAACAAGTTAAATAATTACCGGTACAGAATAATCTCGAGCAAATCACTTTGTTTACGATGGAAATAGTTAAATGAACCGGTCACTTTGTGTGAGAAGAAGTGAGAAGTCCAAACCCACATTCTGATTATGTCCTTTCTCCCAGCGCAATTCCGAGTTCGTATTTTTGCTCGGTCCCCATACATGAAAACAGTTACCATTGTATTGATACCAACCGAAAGCCCGGTAAGTAGCCAGAAATTATAATTTCCTATTTCCTGATTACCTGTCACCCCATAGTCATAACGTACTTTTCAAGTCATCAATCCATGAAAGTCCTTTCATAAACTTCTCATCCGAGATACGCCAACCGACAGATACAGCCGGGGAAATTGCCCCATTTATGATTCTCGCCAAAGGGGAAGACCCTTCGTGGCGTAAAGAAAAAGTAAACAGGTAGCGCTCTTTCCAATCATAATTAACACGTCCGGAAGAAGCTGATTAACATGGTCATTCTTATAGGAGCCCATCATTGTTTTTCCATCTTTGCCGCTTCCAGCCCGAACCCAAATTATTATACGTCAATCCATCCGAAGAAATTCCAGTTTTCAGCAGACATTCCGAGGAATTTACACCATAATTATAAGCTATACCCCACCATTGTACGGATCTGATGATTCTTGATACGTGTAGAGAAATTTGTTACCCATTCCAGATTGTTAGTCGTACTTTTGTCGAATTCACGGCTGGCTTTTCCGGTGACACCATCATTTACGTTAGAACCATAAAAGTAGACGGTGTAAACCATCCGTTAAATTTATCAACTTGATATTGAGAAATAGTGACCTGCGACTTCAATACCATGTCCGGATTCTTCGGATTAAACAGAGGCAGCAGATTAACGGCAGCCGTAGCATTCCATTCCAACAACTTAATTTCCGTACCATTCTCTTCTTCATTCAATTGCTCTACGATATTAGAACCTTCCGTTCCACTGGGAAAACGATAGTACCCATTAGCCGATTCGAATCATAAATAGGCATTGTCGGATTGTTTTTTAATAGCATTGCTATATACATTGGCTGATTTGTTCCGGTCGATAACACGAGGAGTTATATTAGCAGAAAACGTGAATAGCCCGTCTTTGGTTGTATGGTTAATATTGGCACGTGCTCCATATTCACGACGGTCGGAACGCAAATCAATACCACGGGCATTACGATAGTCGGCGGTCACCCGATAGTTGGTTCTCGCATTACCGCCGGAAAATGTCAATGTATGCATGTGAGTCACCCCCAATTGAGTAACGGCATCAAACCAGTCTGAATCAGCTCCCATATCGGAAAGCGGATTAGACACTGTGCGATAAGCACGGTATTCTTCGCATTCATGATGTCGAGTTCTTTTTTAGCTTTATTAAAAGTAACGGAAGTACTATAGGTTGTATGAACCTGTCCATCTTTGGTCCCTTTCTTTAGATTAATCAGGATAACCCGTTACTACCCCGCGTACCATAGATCGCAGAAGCAGCACCGTCTTTCAATACATCAATCGATTCAATATCGGCAGGGTTAATATTCGTCATATCACCTCCCGGCACTCCGTCTACAATTAACGGTCCTAAACCTGCATTACGGGAAGAGACACCACGAATCTGAATACTTCCTTGATTGTTCGGATCGGCCAGAGCTGTGTTAGAAAACCGAAACGCTGGAAACTTTCCCCTGCAAAAGCATGGAGGCATCGAGGCTGGATATCTGATTCAGATCTTTCGCACCTATATGCGAAATAGCCGAAGTCATTTCTTTCCGTTTCATCGTACCGTAACCCACCACTACCACTTCATTCAAAGCGGTCGATTCTTCTTTCAATACGATCTTCAATAACTGGCCGTTTTTAACAGCCACTTCTTGTGTTTCATAACCGATATAAGACACTTTCAGCTGTCCATTCTTAGGTACGTTCACCAGAAATTTACCGTCTATATCTGTAATAGTACCCTGTTTCGATTCTACGACTACTACGGAAGCGCCAATAACTGGTTCGCCCTTTTCGTCCGTCACCGTACCTGATATCTTACTTTCCTGCTGAACTTCCAAAGAAGCTCCCTTTACCTGTATACCGGAAAACAGTATCAGCAGTATACCTAACAGACAGGTACACGTTTTGAAATGAATATTCTTCATAAATAAATGATTTTATGTTAGATGATAAAAGTTAACGCAATCCTCTTGCTTGTAAAGCGGAGATTAATACTTCCGGTGCATCTGTCTGTATCATACGTACTTCAGGATAAATCTGAAGAAGCTCATCCAGATAAGTCGTATTTATATCATATTCAGGTATCAATCCGGATAATACATGAAGCATATTGACTGTAGGAATCATCCCTCACTGACGGCAGTTCCTATGGGGAGTACTTTGCCCGTCGGGAGCATAAGAATATTGCACGAAGTATTGCCCGGAAGCCCAACCAGAGGTTTGTAAGCGCTTTGTGCCCATGTGTACACGTGTGCCTTTTTTAGAAATAGACAACACTTCTTCTGCTTTCTGGCTACTGTTACAATAGAAAAAGACTTGTTCCATCATATCCAGTTCCTTGACAACATTCATCACCTCTTGGGTAGAGGCTGTACGTGGAGAATAATCCAGATTGAAATATATTTTTTCCACGCCCTGCTTTCAGAAACTCTTCCAATGTGGGCATCTTCTCATCGGTCACCCTTCCATTCCGGTCCAACAGATTATATTGCTGAATTTCAGCATAAGTCATTTTCGTAATATCCCCTGTGCCGTTAGTCGTAGCATTGATTGTCTGGTCATGGCACACCATAACTACTCCATCGCTTGTGAGATGAGTGTCACATTCAATCACATCCGCTCCTGCATTGATGGCAGCTTCTACAGCAGATACCGAATTTTCGGGAATAGTCTTGTCTGTTGTGATGAGAGCGATGCGTCATAGCCCATACCATTTTTGTTATCTGCATCCCTGAATTGTTTCATGGCTTCGCTCAGCGCCAATAGGTCGTAAACAGGATCCTTTCTGTACTACGCGCTCACCCGCTGTCACTAACATCGTGTAGTCACCACTTTGTGTATAAGCATGAGTGATAGGCGTAGCAGCTTTCCTTCCTTGACCGTTCCGTCACCAAAGTCGACAGTAACGTCAGTATTACTATCGATATTGTTAAACACCACTTCCACTACCTCTTTCAGCATAGCACGGGTGCTCGTTTGCAGATAAGGATTCTTTTTACGGATCATCATCTGAACATGCCATAAAACTAATTCCGCATAAAAACAATTAAACTGTATGCATATTTTATAGCCAGTAATTTTAAAATTCTTCTCTTTATAAGAAGAAAGGACAATAGATTTTCATTTCTCATTGCGCGTTTTACATTAGTTGATTTATTTAATAGGATTACGTTGCAAACATAAGTAATACGCACTAAAAAAAAAGGAAAAAACATTCAATAAAAGATGAGAATTTTTCTTTTCGTGAAAAAAGAAGACCATTTGAATAAGAAAAAGAAAGAAACGGGCTCTTTTTTGAATAAAACGGGCGTATTGCAAAAAAGTACGCCCCCTATTTTCATTTGCGTTCAGGGAGTGCCTCGACGGTTTGCGAAGCGGGAATCCTTCTTTCTGCGGAATTTAAACAGGGATTCCTTCCTTATCCCACCTCCCCATTTTCTGCATACGCGGCGCGTCCGGCTATCCAAAACAAGCATATCATACAAACTCTTGCGGGCGTGATAAAGCATAGGTACTGGCCCTACCGTCAGGTGAAGGAATAAAAACAGATATCACTGTCCATATACATGATTTTCCGGTGCTTGCTTAAACACAGGCTCCGGTGCCTTTTTCAAGAAGCCGGATTCAGCAGATCGCTGTCAGTATCGGCAGTCAGCAGTCCTACACAGTAGTGCAAGGGAGTCCAATTACCACTTGCCGAATATAAATCAATAACTTATCTTTCTTCAAAAGAATAGAAGAATTGCGGTGCTTCATTGACACGAATCGGATAGGCAGTTTTTATTACCATCTATATACTGATCCACTGGCATTCCCATTCATATTCTGGTTCGGAAATCAAAAATACGGTCAGAAGCCAGTGTCCATGGGTTCTCCATTTCCTGGCAATATAAATACATTGATTTTCCTTGATAAACTCTACGTTTCTGCCATCCCACCAGATTAAATAACGCTTTCCTCCATGTTCAAAAAAGTACTGGCATGGTGCCCAATTATTATCTTCATCAGTTGATATTTTCCCCTTCATGACAAATTCCCCTTTCATCGGGTCAGCAGACTCATTCTCAAGCTAACATAAATCTGATTTGATTATCAATATTTCCATCATCCGCACAACAATAAATATACCATTTATTATTAATGTAATGTATTTCAGGTCCCCAAAGATGAAATGCGTTTGACGAATTTTGAGGTACCCACACATCTTTCTGGGATGCTTCCGCCAACCGGGTTATATCATCTGTTGCCCATAAAGTGATGCGGTCGCTCATACTTTTGGGTATAATAATATATTCCGTTATGGAATACCGCCCATGGGTCCCTCCTCTTGACAAAGCGGATTCGTATAAACAGGTACGGAATCGAGGTCTACCTGCTCATGTGTTTTTTTTATTCTGACCGGATGAGCAACCCACTAAAAGAATAAGGAGAAAATACAATAAAATTGCATAGTAATACTTATAATATATATAAATAATAGCCTGTTAAATGACCAATTAAGAAATTCAAGACAGATACAACGAAAATGGGACGGCAATATATAACAAAAGTGTTGAACCTGCAAACAAAGAAAGTGAAAAAACAAATCAAAACAGCCCCTTTACAAGCAGCAATATATGAAATAATTATTTTTCCGGCAATTTGTTGATTCTCGCTATTTATTGGCAAATAATCAACCTTTATTTCATTGATTTTTTCATCATTTTTGTGGCATAACTTTAATATTTATAGACATGAATTCAAAATAGTATTCTTTTTTTCATGATTATGTGTTGCTGTTCAGTAACCTTATTTGCTCAAACAAATACGGGCAAAAACAGACAAGTACTAACTGGTTTTTGACGGTTGGTATGCAGATCCCGAAGGAGTCGTTTTCGGTGATAAATACTGGATTTATCCGACTTATTCAGCTTCCTTCGAACAACAATTGTACATGGATGCCTTTTCTTCCCCAGATTTGGCACACTGGAGAAAAACACCCGGAAAGTCCTTTCTGGTTTGAAAAATATCAGCTGGTTAAGGAATGCTTTATGGGCACCTGCCGTGATAGAAGCAAATGGAAAATATTATTTCTATTTTGGAGCAAACAACATATATCATGAGAGTGAAGTGGGAGGTATAGGTGTGGCTGTAGCCGATCGTCCGGAAGGTCTTTTCAAGGATGCGCTCGGAAAGCCGCTGATTGGCAAGATCGTGAACGGAGCGCAAACCTATTGACCAGTTTGTATTCAAGGACGATGACGGTCAGTATTATATGTATGATGGCGGTTGGGGACATTGTAATATGGTGAAGATGGGATCTGATCTAATCAGTATCGTACCTTTTGAAGACGGAACAACTTATAAAGAAGTGACTCGGAAAATTTCCTCCGGAAGAGTTGTTTGCTTTGGGCTCTTACTATTATCCCGAGCAATGGGATTCCTCCCAATGGGAGCGTGATTTGAAGAAAATGTCGGAAATGGGCATCAAATTCACCCATTTTGCAGAGTTCGCCTGGTCTATGATGGAACCGGAAGAGGGAGAATATCATTTTGAATGGCTGGATCGTGCAGTCTCTGGCGGAGAAGTATGGTCTGAAAGTAATCATGTGTACACCTACCCCCACGCCTCCCGTCTGGCTGTCGAAAAATATCCCGACATACTGATTCAACGGGATAATGGAGTGACCATTCAACACGGACGACGTCAGCACGCTTCCTGGAGTAGCGATCGCTATCGTCATTATGTAGAAAATATCGTTTCCCGCCTGGCAATACATTATGGCAATAATCCCACTGTTATCGGCTGGCAGATTGACAATGAACCGGGACACTACGGGGTGGTGGATTACAGTGAAAATGCACAAATAAAATTCCGTATCTGGTTACAGAAGAAATACGGCACTATTGACAAACTGAATGATACCTGGGGTGCCTCTTTCTGGAGTGAAACCTATCAGAACTTCGAGCAGGTTCGCCTTCCCAACCAGCAGGAAGTACCTGATAAGGCCAATCCTCACGCCATGCTCGATTTGAACCGCTTTATGGCGGATGAACTGGCAGGCTTTGTCAATATGCAGGCAGACATCCTTCGGCGGCATATCCACAAAGACCAATGGATCACTACCAACCTGATTCCTATTTTCAATCCGGTCGATCCGGTACGGATCGATCATCGGACTTCCTGACCTACACCCGCTATCTGGTGACCGGACATAATCAGGGAATAGGCAGCCAGGGTTTCCGGATGGGTATTCCGGAAGATCTCGGTTTCTCAAACGACCAGTTCCGTAATCGCGTAGGTAAAGCCTTTGGAGTTATGGAACTCCAACCCGGGCAGGTGAACTGGGGAGTGTATAACCCCAACCTTTACCCGGTGCCATCCGTATGTGGGTGTATCACGTCTTTGCAGGTGGTGGAAAATTCGTATGCAATTACCGTTTCCGTCAACCTCTGAAAGGCAGTGAGCAATATCATTACGGTATGATAATGACTGATGGAGTAACTCTTTCTCCGGGCGGTGAAGAATATGTACGCATTACGCAGGAGATGAAAAACTGCGTGCCGCCTATGATAAGAAAATCGTATGCCCGGTCAACTGGCCTCCCGGCGTATTGGTTTACTTTTCGATATGAGTAATTATTGGGAAATGGAGTTTCAGCGGCAGACGGATCAATGGCGGACGATGGCTCACGTGCATAAATATTACAATCTGCTAAAATCTTTTGCAGCTCCGGTAGACGTGATTTCGGAGAAAGAGGATTTTTCCGGTTATCCTTTCTTGATAGCTCCTGCCTATCAGTTGCTTGACAACAAGCTGGTGGAACGTTGGACTGAATATGTGAAGAAGGGGGACATCTGATCCTGACTTGCCGTACCGGTCAGAAAGACCGTGACGCCAAACTGTGGGAGGCTCCTTTGGCTGCTCCGATTCATCAACTAGCCGGAATAAATAGCCTGTATTATGACCATCTGCCCCACAATCTGTACGGAAAGATCGATTTCGGGGTAAGGAATTTGCCTGGAATAATTGGGGGACGTACTGACACCGGCTGCCGGAACAGATGTGTGGGCTGTCTATACAGACCAGTTCTATAAGGGAGCCGCTTCCGTGATACACCACAAACTGGGTAAGGGAACGGTCACTTATATCGGAACGGATACCGATGACGGCAAACTGGAAAAAGAGGTGGTACGTCGTGTATATACAGAAGCAGGCGTATCGACCGAAGATTTGCCGTACGGAGTAGTGAAAGAATGGCGTGACGGTTTTTACATCGCCTTGAATTATACGTCGGACATTCAGGAAATAGTCATTCCCGATGAGGCGGAGGTACTGATTGGCAGTGCACGCCTTGAACCTGCGGGAGTAGTGGTGTGGAAAGAAAAATCGGACAACAAGCATAAATAACCCAATAACAAGAAAAATGAAGATAAAAAATCTTATATCTTGTGCCCTTTGCGGGCTTACTCTCTTTGCCTGCTCACCGTCCGGGGAGAGAAAGATGCGGAAATGGACTGTTTCATTACCGACTTAATGGAGCGGATGACTCTCCGTGAGAAACTCGGACAACTGAACCTGCCTTCGGGCGGTGATCTCGTGACAGGTTCGGTGATGAACGGTGAACTTAGCGATATGATTCGCAAACAGGAAATAGGCGGCTTCTTCAATGTCAAGGGGATCCAGAAAATTAATGCCCTGCAACACCTTGCGGTAGAAGAAAGCCGGTTGAAAACACCTCTACTTGTAGGTGCAGACGTTATCCACGGTTACGAAACTATTTTCCCGATCCCATTGGCGCTTTCTTGCAGTTGGGGACACTCTGGCCGTCGAACGTATGGCACGCATCTCTGCCATTGAGGCCAGCGCAGACGGTATTAACTGGACATTCAGCCCGATGGTCGATATTTGTCGTGATGCCCGCTGGGGACGTATCGCAGAAGGGAGTGGAGAAGATCCTTACCTGGGTTCTTTAATGGCTAAAGCGTATGTGCGTGGTTATCAGGGAAACAATATGCAGGGCAACGATGAAATACTTGCCTGTGTGAAACATTTCGCACTTTATGGAGCGTCCGAATCGGGACGTGATTATAATGTGGTGGATATGAGCTGCCTGCGTATGTATAACGAATATCTGGCTCCTTATAAAGCTGCCGTTGATGCCGGTGTAGGTAGTGTCATGAGTTCTTTTAATATCGTCGACGGTATTCCTGCCACGGCCAATAAATGGTTACTGACCGATCTGCTCCGGGAAATGAATGGGGTTTCGGGGGCTATTGGTGACAGATTATAATTCGATAGCCGAAATGTCCTCCCACGGTGTCGCCCCTCTGAAAGAAGCTTCCATACGTGCTTTACAGGCAGGAACGGATATGGATATGGTTTCATGCGGGTTCCTCAATACATTGGAGGAATCCCTGAAAGAAGCGAAGGTAACGGAAGAACAGATTAATATGGCTTGTCGCCGTGTATTGGAAGCCAAATATAAACTGGGACTGTTCTCCAATCCGTATAAATATTGCGATGCCCTACGTGCCAAAGAGAAACTTTATACGCCTGAACACCGTTCTGCTGCACGTGCGATTGCAGCTGAAACATTTGTTCTGTTGAAGAATGACAACAACCTGCTTCCACTTGAACAAAAGGCAGGATTGCCCTGATCGGCCCGATGGCAGACGCACGTAATAATATGTGCGGTATGTGGAGCATGACATGTACGCCGTCTCGTCACAGAACATTGTTGGAAGGAATCCGTTCGGCAGCGGGTGACAAGGCTGAAATTCTATATGCGAAAGGCAGCAACATATATTATGATGCAGAAACAGAAAAAAGCAGCTACGGGCATTCGCCCGCTGGAACGTGGAGACAACCGGGAACTGTTGGACGAGGCTTTACACATGGCTTCCCGTTCAGACATCATTGTTGCCGCTTTGGGTGAATGTGCGGAAATGAGCGGTGAATCGGCTTCACGCACCAGTCTGGAGATACCCGATGCTCAACAGGACTTATTAAAAGCTCTGGTGAAGACGGGCAAACCTGTCGTACTTCTTCTGTTCACGGGACGTCCTTTAGTCTTAAACTGGGAGGATGCGAATGTACATTCCATATTGAATGTCTGGTTTGGAGGTAGTGAAACGGGGGATGCGGTTGCTGACGTACTGTTCGGCAAGGTAGCTCCAAGCGGTAAACTGACAACGACTTTCCCGCGTTCGGTGGGACAGTTGCCGTTATTCTACAATCATCTGAATACAGGTCGTCCTGATCCCGACAGTCATATATTCAACCGCTATGCCAGCAATTATCTGGATGAGAGCAATGAACCTCTGTATCCGTTCGGATATGGTTTGAGTTATACAGACTTTGTTTATAGTGATCTTCAGATTAGCTCGGAAACTTTACCTAAAAACGGTGAGTTAACGGTTTCTGTGACTGTACCAATAAAGGAAACTACGACGGTTACGAGACAGTGCAGCTATATCTTCGTGATATATATGCAGAGATTGCCCGTCCGGTGAAGGAGCTGAAAGGTTTTGAACGCGTCTTCCTGAAGAGCGGGGAAAGTCGCGATGTTAAGTTTGTTATTACGGAAGATGACTTGAAATTCTATAATTCCGAATTGGACATTATGTTTACGAACCCGGAGAATTTGATGTTATGGTAGGACCGAACTCCCGTGATGTACAAACAAAAAGTTTCAGGCAAAATAAAATAACATCTGATAAGTTACACCTATAATATTTATCATCTTCCACGTACAGATGGTTTAAGTTCCGGGTAAGATAAACATGAAACATTTACCAGATACGGATTATGCGGTCTTTTGATTGGCTAAAACTGTGTAATCCGTACCTGAAAATAGTTATTGGAAATTTCCGGTACAACTCCGATATACTTTTTATCAGATGCTTGCCTCCATTCTTTGTCATCGTATCAGGCGCCTCAAGCCAGCACACAACCTTCCCATCCAACAAACACTAAAGTTTTTCTCATATTTTGCAAAAAATTTCTCGCAATCCCGAATCCGGTTATTTTGTCTTTTCATGACTATTTGTATCTCTTTCATTCGAGCGATTTGCTCCCTTTGATTCAGGAGTTCTTTATCCTGATAACCAATGATTTCAGCATATAAAATACAAATCTTTGTCTTTCCAATACACAGGTCCTCTAATGTGTCGATATACTCGGCTGTAACTCGATCCTTATTCTGATGCAGGAATCCGATAAGGCTTTCTTCATCGACAGTGGTGATACCTTTCTCATACGACATCGGGAATCTTTTCATATCCGCCCAAAGCCAGATTACTTCTTTGTTGATTCCATACTTGGCCGCCGCTTCTTCTACGCTAATCCATTTTGGCATAATGCTTTTGTTTTTAATGTGTTCCACAATAAAGATTGAATATTATTTTGTTTATGTGGAGCAACGGGCATTCACGTTTTTTCTATATTTCGGGCGGACGGGAAATTGTTTAGGTTAGACTTTTGGGGTAATCATAACCGACCGGACACAAAAAAGACGTGGATGCTGTTGCACCATTATCTACCTCCTAAGGCTAGCAATACCCTTGTACTAGACAATGATAACAACAGACACCCACGTCAATCGTTTATATATAACACATCTTTACCGGATATGTTGATATACAGTCGTTAACGTGGAGTATCTGTCGAATCATCCCTCCGTACAAAAGTTGCTAATTTTAGGAGAGAGAGATAATACACATATACTCAATTAAGTAATATATAGCGCCTTCTACTAGTTTCATCACGCTGATGAGCAGAAAGCGTACGACAAAGATATACATATTTTTTTTTATGTGGTGGAAATATGGGAATAAATGCTGGAAGTTATGTATATTCAGCAAACCGGCCCAATTGTAATTCCTGGGAGATTTGGTTCAGGACAGCCATATCCCTGAAATTTGATTCATTCCAGACTGTTTTGAATAAAATAATGGAGTATTCTGAAAACGTTGTGATAAATCTGAAAAAGACGATTGAGTTTTTAAGATTCCCCGTTATCTTTTTATTATAAGATATGGGTCAAAGGTGAGGGATGGTGAGGGTAGATTTATAACCTTTTTATTTTATTATTTTCTATACTATCTCCTTTTTTTTATCTATAAAAAATACGAAAGTTATAAATCTACCCTCACCATCCTCACCTTTGACCCATTCATTAGCGCAACGTTTAACTCGTTTCTATTCAGTTATAAATTTATTCCATATCATTATATTTTAGACATGACAAGATTATCATTGAAATATATTTCAACATATACATTCCTACGATAGAAGCGTCAAAAAATAAAAGAGACGAACAATTTTCTTAATTTAAGTTTAGGACTTCATCAGTCGATTCGTTTCTCGGTGAGAAACGGGTCATTGGTTTTAAAGGAAAACCCCGAATAGTAATCGCCTGGATAACAGCGTTTTACAAAACAGCGTTATCTATCAGAAATACATAGGAGTTTTATTGACATTTTTTATCAACACCGTTTATTTCTATTGCATCTATTACCGTAATAATATTTACATTAGAACTAAAATATGGCATTTATAAAAGAATCTGTTTCATTCCTTTCCGTACCGGATAGGTTGAAAGAGGAATTGGAAAAATCAATAGGAATTGCGAACAGTGCCCAACAGTCACTATTCTTCAGCAATGACCCAGTCTCCGATAGTTCTTGTCGTACTGTCGAAGTTAACTCCTATCTTTACAACACTTCGATGATCCGGCTGATAAGGTATAGCATATCCTTTACTGTTTATTTGTTCCAACGCTTCTTCCGGTGTACCATCTACCTTGAACTCAAAGACATAAATAGCATCATGTAATTTTACAACTACGTCAGCCCGTCCGATAGCACTTTTTACTTCCACATCCACGTATTGGCCCATCAAGCGGAATAAAAGATAGAAGATAGTCTGATAATGTTTTTCCTGCTTATTCTCCAGATCATTGGGAATCGAAGCGAAGAAAGCCCTTATTCTCTCCAGACATTCAACCAGTTTTCCGGCACGCAAGTCTTTGATAAAAGAAACCACATAAAACGTATTTTCACGTGCCGGCAAATGTACGTAGGCGGGCATAAGAGACTCGATAAATCCTTTCCGCACTTCTTTGTTGGGATAAGCCAAAGTATAAAGTTGGAATTCCGAATCGTAGCCCTTGATAGTAAGATAGCCACTTTGATAAAGCACAGGGAGAGGATCAGTGATAACACTTGTAGGAGCATCAAACTGTTCGGCAGTAGCCGTAGTCCCATCCAATTCGCGGATATCGAAATTACTCTGCTGCAATATGTTTATCAAGAAAGTAGGTGTTCCGGTAGAAAACCAGAAATTCTCATAGCTCTTTTGAGCAAATGCATTAAACAAACTAAATGGATTATAAACGTCTTCACACTTTTTGCTAAAATGATACCCGTCATACTGCTGTTTCAAGTGCAAACAGGCCTCCTCATAGGTTTCGCCATTAGCCTGTGCCATCATCTCAATATCTGCTTTCAGTTGCGTACGTAATTCCTGCTCGGTAATACCACAAATTGCGCTATAATCATCCCGCATGCTGATATTCTGCAAATTATTCAGTTCACTGAAAATACTCATTTGACTGAATTTGCTGATTCCCGTCAAGAAAAGGAAACGAAGATATTCTCCTTGTGCCTTTAAAGGACTAAAGAATTTCCGCATTTCTTCACGTAATTCATTTTGCAGTTCCGGCAAATGGTTACTGTCTAATAAAGGTGCATCATATTCGTCAATAAGCACTACTACCTGCAAACCGGTTTGCTGGTATGCTCTTTTTATTATCCCGGAAAAACGGGCTGCATAGCCCTCCTCTTCCGGAGCGTTCCCATAAATTCGCTCCCACTCACAAAGTTGAAGATTCAAACGTTCGTTCAGATCAGCCATAGTGGTATATTTCGTCATGCTGAAATCTATGTGCAGCACCGGATAGACATTCCATTCTTTTCTCCAAACGTTCCATTGCCAATCCTTGGAACAAGTCTTTAGTTACAAATGCAACTTTTTGGTACAGGATTAATAGCTGCATAAGTAATATTTTTTCAGAGAGAAAAGAGAGACAAATCCCTCTGTTCTCTGCTGAATGGATAATGTTACTATCTTTGTTTTTATTGTCCGTCCAAAGAAATAAAAGTTGTAGATGAGTAAACATATAACCGAAAAGCAAAGGTATGCAATTTCTAAGATGCTGCAAGTTCCTATGAGTAAAAAAGATATAGCTGAAGCTATTGGCGTTGATAAAAGTAGTATCTATAGGGAAATAAAACGCAATTGCGATATTCGTAGTGGAAAATACAACCCTGATCTTGCTCAAAGAAAGGCAGATAAACGTAAGGTTGAAAAGAAGCGAAAGGAGGTGTTTACACAAGCTATGAAGAAGCGTGTAAAAAAGCTTCTACGAAAGGATTTGAGCCCAGAGCAGATAGTGGGCAGAAGCCAAGTAGAAAATATAGCTATGGTATCTCACGAAACTATATATTGTTGGATATGGAATGATAAACGACAAGGTGGGGATCTCCATAAATATCTTAGAAGGCAAGGGCGAAAATATTCAAAGCGTGGTTCTAAAAACGCAGGTAGAGGATTTATTCCCAATAGGGTTGATATTGACCAGCGACCTTCAATAGTAGAGCAAAAAGAAAGATTTGGTGATTTAGAGATAGATACAATTATTGGAAAGAATCACAAAGGTGCTATTCTAACCATTAATGATAGAGCAACAAGCAGAGTCTGGATACGTAAGCTATCAGGGAAAGAAGCCATCCCTGTAGCAAAGATTACAGTATGGGCATTGCGAAAAGTAAAAAACTTAATACACACAATAACGGCTGATAATGGAAAAGAATTTGCAAAACACGAGGATATATCACAAAAACTAGATATTAATTTCTATTTTTGTAAGCCATACCACTCTTGGGAGCGTGGTGCCAATGAAAATACTAACGGTCTTATCAGGCAGTATATCCCAAAGGGTACGGACTTTAGTGAAGTAACCAACAAGCGTATTAAATGGATTGAAAACAATCTAAATAATAGACCTCGTAAAAGACTTGGATACCTCACACCAAACGAAAAATTTAAACAAATTATTAATATGAATTCCGTTGCATTTGTAACTTGAATAACTGCCTATCACCATATATCCTTTATTATTTCTTACCTTTCAATGTTATATCATCAAGACGAAAACCTACAAGATTATTCTCTGTGGAAATAAATTCAATCGAAGTAATACCTTCCGGGATTCCTGTAAGTTCAACTTCCTTATATTCAGAAGTTGATGTAAGTTCCACAGAAGGAATGGTCATCATCTGTTCACCACACTTAACATTTATATTAGCTTGATTTGCTTTAACACCTGATGAGGCAAGAGTATTAGGTAAAATTTTGTAACTCAACACTAAATCACGATATCCTGTTGTATTTATATTTTCTATTTTAAAGCCATAGATATTCTTGGCAGGCAGCCAAACACAATTAGATATAGTTTTTGTTCTTCTAATCTCTATTTTTTTACTCGGATCTGTCGTAGAGAACACCAATCCTACCCCATTTGTCCATTCTTCAAAATCTGCTATTGCAAACTTTTTTCAGTACTACCTGTCGACAAAGTCTCGCCAAAAGTTTCTGTGAATATTACACTTTCAGTTCCGGGAGTTTCTCCGCCACCTCCTACATATTTTACATTATCAATTTGATATGTAGGCAAATTTTTATTCACACCTGTACTTACAACCGCATACTGGAAGCCGATAAACCCAACCTTACCATTATAACTGCTTAAGTCAACATTTATATCTCTCACCCATTCAAAATTAGTTCCAGAAGTAGGTATTTGAGCGACAGTAACTTCATTCTTAGTAACCACACCATTTGCATCCTTCTGCAAGAAGAATACTTTCAATGTCATATCGGCTTGCCAATTTGCTCCTGCACAATCAAATGTAAATTTGTTCGCTGTACTAACTGTAAAAGCTGGAGTTATAAACCATACCTCCATTGTTTCATTAGCAGCCACATTATAAGGGGTCGCTTTAATATACTTATCTATATTATTATATATTCCAGTCTGCCAAACATTAGATGCTTGGATAGATTTATTAATCCAACCCTCCAAACTATAATTCTGATTTATAGCAGTAATTTCCTCAAAATCGGCACTAAAGGTCGATTTTGGATTTGAAGTATCTAAACCAAATGGATCATCATCGGGAGTTTCTCCACCACCTTCACCAGCAGCAACTTTCAGATTATAAATATACCAGGTATTATCAGAACCACCAGCTTCATTCTTATAAACAAAAGCTATTTGTGCCTTTTTCGATGCAAAATCCGTAAGGTCTACGGTAGTAGTTACATGATTATCACGACCATTAGAGTAATTAGAAATAACCAAATCAGTCCAGTCTGTAGCATTTTCTTGCCTAATTTTTAACATCAGTTCTTCAGGCTTACCTTCTTTATAAGAAGAATGTTCAAATGTTAATGTTGCTTTACTAATAGCTGTCATATCCAAAACAGGAGAGAGGAACCATCCTTCTGCTGGAACATTTGTTGTCCCATTATACGAACTAGAAGTAGCGGCAGTATATTTACTACTATAATACCAAACATCTCCAGTCAAACCCTCACTTACTTTATTTTCAACTGTAAATCCTGCAAGGTCTGAAGCAAACGACGCGGAATAAGGTTGATTTTCCGTAATCGTTACATTGCCCGGAGTAGGTTCACCACCGTCTCCAATCTCTTTTCCATTAAGAACAGCAGCAGTAGGTGCTTTTACACCAGCTTGCTTAAAGTAGTTTTCTAATGTACCTTTAATAATAACAACTTGTCCCAGATTAGCCGCATTATCAACCAAATTTAATTGAGCCCGCAAATCTGTTCCGGCAACTAACTGTACAGGAATACATTTCTTGTAATCCTTTTCATTCACATCATCTGCAATCAAAATATTTGATGCACCAACAAAAGGAGCTTCAAACTTAGATCCATCAGCCAAAGATGCCCCATCTGCCGAACCTACAATATATCCTTGTACCCAAGCAACAGAACCATCTTGTTTCAATGAAGCAGTAGCTATATTATATGGATTTTCTTTCGTACCATCACCCGTCAATCCCTGGAACATCACCTTCTCCCAATATATCATAAGGAGCCGGTACATCACTACATGAACTAAATGTGAACACCGCAAGCAGTGTCAAGAATAAAGCATTTAGAATCTTTTTTCATAATTATATGTGTTAATTGAATTAATTATTTCGTTTGATATCGCTTAAAGTACGAACAACAACCTCCCACTGGTTATTGTAACGCAACAAAATACCTGTAATATTTACACTACCTTGCGGCATTACTTCCATTGAGAAGTTTGCATAAGCACTGGTATAAAGGAATAGATTACTTCCACTCTGCGTACCGTCAGCATAAGTGAAATAACGTTTTACTGAACCTTCATCTCCTGGAGCATAAGTCGCTGTTCCATCTGCTTCGGAAAGTTTTATATCTTTGAAAGTAACCAGTACCGGAGCTTCTTTCAAGTCTATAGCAGCAAGATCAGCTGGAGTAGTAATTTCAATCGGTGTCAGTTCTGGATAGTATAATTTAGGTTCATTAATCAGACGTACATGTTGTTTCCATACATATTCCGGCATACGGCCTACTGCATTATTATAAACAGTTCCGATCTGTGCCTGTTTACGATAGCTACCTATCTGCAAACCCTTACAGTCAATCACGACTTTCTGACCTACCGGGCAGAATGCATACAATCCGGTTGCATTAACACCAATAACGATCGCTCCTGTTTCATCTGCCACCACGAGCTTCTTATACAAGGTTCCACTTTCATCATCGCAGGTAATTACCCCTTCAATACGTGTCTCATCTTCAATAGTCGTATAAGTATCTTTGCTCGTATCAATGAAATCATTATATTTCTCTTTCAATGCCGCTATTGAAATCGTACGTCCTTCCGGGATCGAATTATTGCCATAAGCATTTCCCGTCACCGGATCATCATAGTTCTCACAGGAAGTGAGACCTGCGCCACATAGCAGTAATCCGATACATAATATAGATAGTAATTTCTTCATAATTGTTTCTTCCTTTCTTTTTGTTTTGGATTGATAACTACACATTCTTAAAATCTATAACCAATGTTCAAGAAAGCATTGAACGGGAATGCGTAGAAATACTTAGAATTCTTGGAAAACTTGTAAACACGTGCGTCACCGTCTTTGTAATTATCATCACGGTTTTGTTCGAAACCACCTGTACGCAAATCTGTATTGTTCAGGATATTAGTCAAACTTAAATTGAGACTAATGCTCTTTCCATTGCGCAAACGGATATATTTTCCAATAGAAGCATCCAACATAAATCCGCCATCCAGTTTCTCCTGACCCGGTACATTGAGAACCGGATTTCCGTTAGCATCTACACCGGCACCATTCTTATCCAATACACTGCCAAGACGACGATAGCTTGAGAAATCGATATATACACGATCATAATAATTTCCTGTCAAATTGAAGAACCAACCTTTTACGTTATAATCCAAAGCAAGACTATAAGCAGAAAGCGGAGTGCCATTGGCACGCATACCTTTAGCATAAACACGGTCGAGGTTTGACTCATTCTCACTTTCATACGTCAACACAGCATCCGGATTATTGGTATACTTAGCTTCGCTCCAAGTACCAATAGCTGTTAATGACAGCTCACTTGTCAATTTAAAGGTAGCAGCAGCTTCTATTCCCCAATGTTCCTTTTCAATACCGTTCATAGAAAGATAAGTGAAACGTGCTTCGCTATCGTTATAGAAAGCATCCATTTCTACTTGATTCTGGAAACGAGTGTAATAACCCGTTAAACGTCCCATCACCCAAGGAGTATTGAAGTTGTAAGTCAAATCACCACCAATGATACGCTCTGTTTTCAAATCTCTCACAAAATCGTTCTTAATACGCGGAGCGATGAAAGAGTTGTAAGCCAGCGGTGCACGTTCTTCATATCCGGCATTCAACGTAAAGGAATGATTGCCATTGATAGCCCAATTCAGACCAGCTTTTATACCGCCTTCCAGGAACTTCGCCGTACCGCTACTACCTAGTGATTTCAATGGCGCACGTCCGTTTCTCATCAAGCCATCACGGAACATTTGTGTAGATCCGATTTTACCGGAAGCAAAATAATTTAATGATCCACCATTATTACCCTGGTAACGTACCCATGCGCTCTGCTTATTCACATAGATGTTATAGTCATAACCAAATTTATCACCTTCACCAATACGACGGTTAGGATTATCGAGGTCATTCTGCACCATGCTGGAACTAGCGCCATGGTCACGTACTGCGAACTTGTCGACATCCGTATAAAGCTGTCCACCCAGCAAGTCTTTCATTTTCTTATAATGCATACCTTTGGTTGTATTCACTGCAATTCCAGCAACATAGCTATTGCGCTCATTCCATTGATGATTGAATACAGAACTCAAGTTGAAAGCTAACTGGTCGTCGTGACGTTCTTCCACATAATAAAGCGTCTCTTTACCTAATGCATTCGCTTGTTTATTGGCAAAATAAAGAGCATCCCAATCCAACTGGCGATAAGCTTTATTATTCTTCCAATTATCAGTAACCTCATTAAACTGCTGCAGTTCATCGGCAGTAGGAACGGATTCCCACACGTCGAAGATAGAGCTAGGCAATTTTTATAATAATCCGGACGCGGATCGGCTGCATTACCATTCCAGCCTAAAGCACTTTTACCATAATTGGAATATTTGAATCCGGCACTCGTCACCAGTTTCTTATTATCATCAATGGTGAAATTCCATGAAGCGATGGCTGATGGCTCGAACTGGCGTACAATACGCGCATTTCTTTTTTCTCCATTCTGATATCCCCAGTTCGGATTATAATAATGACTGTTTGCTAAATAATAGGCTTCTTCAGTTGCCGCCATTTGCTGCCCTCTCTCTGTAGGTGTTCCCCAAGTTGCCAAAGAAAGACTATGGCGATCATTGAATACTTTCTCTGCACCGAGGAAGTAAGAAAAAAGAGTTGTACTTGATTCCTTCAATATTTCCCTCGTTACCCCAACGATATCCCAATGAACCGGTAAAGGCCCATCCATTATTCATCAGACCTTTAGAATAAGTATACATTCCACGCAAGATATAGTTGCGGTTACTACCTGATAAGGTTAGTTTTGAACCGGCCGCATATTGGCTGGCACGTAAATTGATATTGGAAGCTCCCCCTATGGCTCCGAAAGTAAAGTTGTTAATTTCAAAAGGACCGATCCCTCCTTATTACGGGTAGCATCGTTCAATCCTCCTATTAATCCGTAACTGAAACGTCCTGTTTCTGCATCATTAAACTGTACCCCATTGATATACATGTCACTATACTGGGAATCATATCCCCTCACACGAAATCTCATTGGGCTAAACAGATAACCTACATTTGACAGATAAACATCATTGTTAGAAGTGACCAATGCAGATGTGCTCTGTGCTGCATCATCATCCTCATTCAATTGTGATTCTGTAAACATGAAAGAAGCATTGTCCTCACGGGCGTTTTGCTTTGCCTTTTGCTGAGCAAAAAGTGCTGGCATTAAGCAAAATAGCACGATCGCTAACCCTAGTCGTTGTTTCATAATTTAATTTATATTAATGTTAATTGGTCTTTCGCTTTTGCAATACAAATGAAATAAGCTGTTACGCAAAATAACAAAGAATTTTATAAATAACAATGTTTTTTACAAAAAAAGTAACTCGCAAGGGTGGGTTTTTCGTTTTCTTTTTTAGATATTTGTCATACAAATGACAAATTACCCACTTTTAAAATCAATTTCAAAGATGAAAAAAGCTTAATGACTTTAGGTGTACTCGCTCTTTTCGTCCTCATGGCCTATGGACAGGAAAAGAAATTTGCCCTCTACAGTGTAGCGTTCTACAATATGGAGAATTTGTTTGATACCATTCACGATGAAGGTAAGAATGACTACGAGTATCTTCCTAACGGTACTAATCAGTGGAATACGATGAAGTATAAGGCTAAGCTGAAAAACATGTCGGAAATATTAAGCCTGTTAAGTACCGACAAGTTGCCAATGGGTCCCGCCATTATCGGCGTTTCTGAAATCGAAAATTACAGAGTATTGGAAGACATACTGAAGCAACCAGCTTTAGCGGACAGAGGGTACCGATATGTTCACTACGAAGGAGAAGATCAACGTGGTGTGGACTGTGCTTTCTTCTATAATCCCAAATTGTTTGAACTGACAAATAGTAAACTCGTACCTTATGTATATATCAATGATACAGTGCATAAGACACGTGGTTTCCTGATTGCCAGCGGCAATATCGCAGATGAGAAAATGCACTTTATCGTCAATCACTGGCCTTCGAGAGCTGCCGCTTCTCCAGCACGTGAACGCGCAGGAGAACAAGTTAGAGCTATCAAAGATTCACTGTTAAGGGAAGACTCCGCAGCCAAAATTGTTATCATGGGGGGATATGAACGATGACCCGATGGATAAAAAGTATGGCTGTAGCACTTGGAGCTAAACGGAAACCTGTTGATGCAGGTCCTACAGACTTGTACAATCCATGGTGGGATACTTTGAAGAAAGGATATGGAACTCTGATGTACAAAGGTAAATGGAATTTGTTCGATCAAATCGTATTTACCGGAAATCTAGTAGGTACTGACCGCAGCACACTGAAGTTTTATAAACATGAAATTTTCCGCCGTGATTTTATGTTCCAAAAAGAAGGAAAATATAAAGGATATCCTAAACGGACACAGGCAGGTGGTGTATGGCTAAACGGATATAGCGATCACTTGCCTACTATTATTTATCTAATTAAAGAAGTGAAATGACAAAAGCATTATTTAAACTATTCATCCTGTTCATAACTTGTAGCACTGCAATCTCATGTAGTGAACAGGATTCGCCTGAACTTCCAGACAACTCAGGCAATACCAATCAAGGAATTGCCTCTATTGACCAAACACAAATCAATGCCAATGGAGGCGGATTTATCATTCGTGTAAAAGCTGATGGCACATGGCAGGCTTCAAGTAGTGAGACTTGGTGCACGTTGAGTAGAACATCCGGCAACGGAAACGGCTCAATCAGCGGATATATGAAAGCAAATACCGGAGCTGAACGAAGTGTCATTATTACAATCACAGCCGGAAAAGAGGAGGCCAAATTCACACTCAAACAATTAGCAGGCAATGGTTCAAATCCTGTTCCAGATCCGAAAAACCTTCGGGATATGCAAGCATGCTTGAGATTCCAGCATTAAAAGGTGGAAGTATGAACCAATTTATCACTCATACAACTAGACGGAATGGCAAAAGATTACCCAACTTATAGTTTGGAATACAGTTACAAGTATAAACATTCTTATTGGATAGCTTATCGTTTCGACAATACAACAGGCGGAAATGTTGGACGTAATGAAGCATACAAACCCGATCCTGAATTACCATCACAATATGCGGCAAAAGCACAACGACTATACAAATTCCGGATATACTAGAGGGCATTTATGCGCATCATCAGACAGACAGTACTCCAAAGAGGCCAATCAACAAACATTCTATATGTCAAACATAAGCCCGCAATCTGGTAACGGATTCAATCAAAGTGGAAGTGCCTGAATACGGGAGAAGACAAAGTACAAGCATGGGGGATATAACATTTCAAGATCAACAGATACACTATATGTTGTAAAAAGGAGGAACTATTGGAGAAGGCATGATAAAAGGATATATAAAAATGAGATAGCTATTCCAAAATATTTTTTATGGCAGTACTTTTCCGTAGCGGAGATAATTATAAAGCAATAGGATTTTATATGCCTCACGAAAATCTTAAAGATGATCCTGACAAAAAGACCCAAAGAAATATCTCATGTCGATTGATGCTTTGGAACAAGAAACTGGCATAGATTTCTTCCATAATCTACCCGACAATATCGAAAATACAGTAGAAGCAACTTATAATGTAAAATGATTGGCAGTGGTAAAAAACAAGACACGTTACTAGCAATCATTAGATAAAAGATTTCATGTGATTTTTAAATAATAAAAAGAGGGGTGCACATTAATCTGGCATACCCTTTTTAATATTTAGTCCTGAATTTTTATTATCCAGGCATCTTTACAAATCAGGAATAGCTTATTCATCCTTCATCATCCAGCAACCACCTCCACACCGGCACAACCCGAATCGTCTTCTCCTTCTACGATCATTTCCTCTTCGTCTCTGGTAATAATAAACAGATCATCCACTGCCACATTTTCTGCAAGTTTCAGTAAGGCATTCACTTCGTTTTCGAGTCTTCTTTTAAACTATATGATACTTGTATGGCCTTATGCCCTTCATCCAGATAAAAAGTCTACTTCTATATTCCGATGATAGAAATATAAATCATCATACGTTTTTTTAATGTAAAATAATGAGATTTTTTTTAATTTTCCGGATCCATTAAAAACAGACTAAGTATTCCATTAAATAAAATAATATTTTTTATTGGACACAATGAAAACGAGATCAACAAGCTTATCCAGGTATCTTTACATTAGATTATACGATAAAAGAACAGCAACAAACGAGAATAGCCAGACGGAAAAGAATAAATTACGAAGCCAGTTTTCGAAAGAGTTTACTCCATTTGAATAAGGACATAAAAGAAGCATAGAACATATTCACCATTATATTACTGATGATAGCCTGCATACTGCAAGCAGTAATAATCAGTGCGGCAACGCTACCGGTATTTTGCAACAAGTTCAAGATAAAAGGAGTAATATCACTAAAGCCGGATACAAAAGAAAGCAGATTCAATCCACCTGTACCTGCATAGACTAACGTATAATGAGTCAGCACAGTAAAGATTACAAATAATACGGCAAAGATTAGGGCAACCTTAAATTCCAGCGGGTTACTGCTATCATCGTCTTCCGGTTCGGCATCCGAATCTTTAGGACGTTTCTGCCGGGAATGAATAAACCACCCTACAGCCGCAGCTATCACCGACATAATCAGCAAGTACGGATAAATAGACTGGAAAATCTCCCGGCTAAAAATCAGTATCAGTATCATAAAACGCAGGAACATCATACTGACAGCAAACAGCATGGCGGCAACATAGTCGGTAGCTTCCTGCTCCGACGCTTTCCGACTTTTACGGGCAAGTACCGAGATCGTAGCCGTACTGCTATACAGCCCTCCGATAATGCCGGATACCAAAATACCGGACTCGCGGAATACGTATCTTTTCAGCAGATAAGAAAGATAGGAGATGCCCGAAACCACCACCGTAGCCAGCCAAATGGAATAAGGAGTAAGATTGATATCAGGAATCAGGTTCTTGTTCGGCAACATAGGCAATATGATACCACTGATAGCAAGGAATTTCGCCAGCGTAATCATTTCATCATTCTTCATACGCTGAGCAAATTCGGTAAACGTATGTTTCAGCTCGGTCAAAAGAAGCACCGTCACAATCACCATGACGTAAAACCAGGAAGGTTGAGTGGCTACGATAGGAGCCATGCAATAGGTTATCAACGCAATAATAATGGTAGTAACACCAAAAACATGAAACTGAGACTGCTTGACGTAATAGTTCAGCCCCAACAACAATCCCAACACTGCACCGCCTCCCATAAACAGACGCATATCGGTAGGATCAAGTATATAGAGGAGATATCCCAAAATGCCGATAAAAGTAAAAGTCCGGTCTGTGCCGAAAAGCGTAGTTTCACCCTCACGCTTCAAACTGATTCGGCGCTGCGAAAGCCCGATTAGTAAAGAGAACAAGGTCACCAGAATGAAAGTAACCAATTCCCGCGGCAGATAGCTGTACAACTGTTCCATATCCATACATTGCTCTTTTTTAGAATAGGAACAAATATACGGTTTATTTGTTAACGTTCACCACGTTTTATACGGTTTTTTCATTAGTTGGGAATTGTAGTAACGCACATCTCCGGTCACTTCCTTACCGATGAAGTCCGGTTTCACAAAAGATTCCTCTTCCGATTCCAGTTCGATTTCCGCCACGACAAGTCCTTCATTCTCACCATAAAACTCGTCAACTTCGAATACATGCTTACCGCTTCGTACCAAGTAACGGGTCTTATCAATGATACCGGGTTCACAAAGTTTCATCAGTTCTTCCGCTTCCTCCAAAGGAAGCTCCTTCTCCCATTCATAACGGCTGGTTCCGGAAGCATTGGAAGCCCCTTTGATAGTAAGATACCCTTTATTATCCCGAATACGCACCCGGACAGTTCTTCCACGAGCACTACAGATATAACCTTGCACAATCCGGCTATGCGCAAAGGTTGCCAGAGATTTAAACTCACCGGAGACTAAAAACTTTCGTTCTATTTCTTGTGCCATGGCACAAAAGTAATGAAATTCCATCATGTTAAAATCTCGTCATAAACTCAATGACGATTTTATCCCGTTCCGACTCTTTAGGGATACCCGATTTCTTGTAGAAGTACTTCTCGAAGTTCAGACGGAGATCGGCAATAAAAGCCTTGGAGAGACTAAGCGTAATCCCGCCTGTCACACGGTGACGGGCATAGTCATTTATAATCAACGTTTTTGTTGTCTCGTCAATCGTACCATTGCTATGGTCCGTCATCATATCATAACGGGCCAGGAAAGATATTTTATTAAAAACCTTCTTCAGCGGCAAGTCATAATTGACAAAACTGTTAACTGCATGAACATCTTTAAACGCATTATGCCCATACATTTTTATACAGGTATTCCGCCTCAATATGGAAACGATTGTTCTGATAATAGATACCGGCATCATACATATTGATTCGTACATCTTCCGGTTTTATCATTTGAGTGCTAAGTGTCACATTCCAGTTCTTGCCAGGCAGTAACTGCGCCTTTATAGAATAATTCAGTGTTTTGTGCCATTCTTTCTGGTTTGTCAAACCGGAACCGTTGAACAGTCCACCTTCCAGAATAAACGGGAAATCTCCTTTATGTGTATAGGCAGAAGTAAGTCCGACATCACGCACATTACCCACCTGCTTGGCAATAAATGAACGGTTAGCGAAATACTGTTGATGCGGTGAGCGGCGAGCGTCTATTGTGAAAGGAACGCGCATCTGACCAATCGTAAAATTCAGGTCTTTCACCGGAAAAACACGTGCATACGCATCGAGCATCTTGATAGAGCCTTCATCGGAAAGGTCGATTTCCGCTTTATAAGCAACTATCGGATGTACATTTCCCGAAACACTGAAACGGGCATTGCGTACCTCAAAACGGCTTTCGCCTGTTTCTGTCTGATATTCATATTTACCCCGGATCGTTCCGTGGATTTCCGGCAGATAATCCTTTATCTCCATTGTCTGCTTATCCAGTTTCTTGCCATCTCCGGCATCATCCTTGGCCTGTCCAAAGGCTGCTGTCGTTAGCAAAAGTGTAACGACGGTTGTTGTAATTCTACTCATTTCAGTTGTTTGCTACTATATTCGCGGCAAAAGTACAACTGTGAAGATACACCGGAATGACAAACCGGCTACGGAAGAATTACAGAAAAGTTACATTGATATTACAGGGTTACACAAAGCGTTACAAAACAAAGAATTCACCACAGATCACATGATTTTCACCGTCCGGGCAGACCTTCTTTTCGTGCCCCTTGTGCAATCTATGTAATCTGTAGTGAATCAATCAACCGAAAAAGGAGAATGCAACCAACATTACCAATGCCAAAATAATTAATGAGACGAACACTATTTTGACTACCTTTTGGGCTTGTTGTTCTTCCTTCTTACTAATCGCTGTTTTTTTCTTAGCCTTACCCATAATAGTTAGTTTTAAAGTTCAACACTAACAAAGTAAGAACAAATCTTTTAACTTTCCAAAAATAACACTTGCTAATTTTGTTTTTTATGATTCCTGCGAAGAAAACTCCATCAGGTAAGCCTTGATAAAGCCATCGATCTTACCGTCCATTACCTCCGTTCACATCCGAAGTCTGATAGTTGGTACGATGATCCTTTACACGGCGGTCATCAAATACATAGCTTCGGATTTGCGACCCCCACTCAATCTTCTTCTTGCCGGCTTCCACCTTTGCCTGTTCCGCCATACGATGTTGAAGTTCCTTGTCGTACAGAATGGAACGCAACTGACGCATTGCATTCTCCCGGTTCTTGGGCTGGTCGCGCGTTTCGGTATTCTCAATCAGGATTTCCTCTTCCTCGCCAGTGTAAGGGTCTTTGAACTGATAGCGCAAACGCACACCGGACTCCACCTTATTCACATTCTGACCACCGGCACCACCGCTTCGGAACGTATCCCAGGAAATACGTGCTGTTTCTATATTCACCTCGATACTGTCGTCTACCAGCGGAGTCACGAAAACGGATGCAAAAGAAGTCATACGCTTGCCCTGAGCATTATAGGGAGAGACACGAACCAAACGGTGGACGCCGTTCTCTCCTTTCAAATAACCATAAGCAAAGTCTCCTTCGATATTGATAGTACAGGTCTTGATTCCGGCTTCATCCCCTTCCTGAAGGTTGGCAATGGTAGCTTTATAACCATTCGTCTCGGCATAGCGCAGATACATACGCATCAGCATAGAAGCCCAGTCCTGACTTTCCGTACCACCGGCACCTGAATTGATTTTCAGCACACAATCCATCTGGTCGGCTTCATCACGAAGCATATTTTTGAGTTCGAGTGCCTCTACCGCCTCACTAGCTTTTCGCATAAGCAGCATCTACATCTTCCTCAGTCACCAGTTCTTCTTTATAGAAATCAAATGCCAGTTCGAGTTCGTCTGCCAGCGTTTTGAGTTCGTTGTAACCCTCAATCCACTTTTGCAGGTTTTCACCAGTTTCATCTTCTGGTCATCCCAAAATCCCGGAGCTTGTGTTCTTAATTGCATCCTTCGACTTGAATTTTCTTTTCGATGTCAAAGATTCTCAGCGCATCCGCTCTTTTTTTGGTTCGTAATCCCAAAATCCCAAAGATAAGCAAAATTCTGCTACCTTTGTTTTGTTATTAAAATGTTGTCATATTATGAACAAACGATTGAAATTGTTCTTCCCATAATATCTGGGTACTTCGGACATGACACCGGAGGAACTGAAAAGAATTCTACCTTTCACGCGCGAATCGTATGTCGTACTCTCCGACTGAATGAGAATTGCCGGAATCGGAGGCTGCATTCAAACTGGCTAAAGACGGATTAACGAACCGCCTGCGTACCAAACGTATCATCAAAGGTGACATTATCTGGAGTTATATCAATGCAAAGATTTAGGGCAAAACGTAGACCCCATAGCTCTACAACGACATACAGAACATGTCGCTAAAAGATATTGTCGATTTCCAAAAGCAATGGTAAAAGGACGTACGTATGTTTATTGCATCCTGGGAGATAAGAAAGATTTGGAGCTGGATAAGCTGAAAGCTGTAGGTCCAGGAGCAGATTTTCGATACTAAAAAAGGAACGAATAAACTAAGTCTGTCCTCTAAATAAGTTTATACTATCAAAATCAAGAAGTTTTTCTTTATAAGGAATTTGTAAAAATGAAAACAATACAAACTCGCTATAAACGGTGAACAACTCTGCCAATTGCACAGATTTTGTTCACCGTTTTATTGTTTCCGATTTATCATTTACGGTTTACCGTTTCATATTTAACGTTCACCGTCCATCTCTTATTTCTCATTTTGTACATCTTTTCAATCTGCTCACTATAATTCTTGGCAACTACCGACCGTTTCAATTTCAACGTATTAGTCAGTTCTCCACGTTCCATACTGAATGGTTCGGGAAGCAAAGTGAAACGTTTGATTTGCTCATAGTGTGCAAACTGCTGTTGGAGTGTATCAATCCGTGCACGGAACAATCCTACAATCTTCGGATGTTTCAACAGTTCCTTCATATCCTTGTATTTAATACCCTTTTCTTCCGCATACTCTTTCACAAACCCGTATACCGGAACAATCAGTGCCGAGACAAACTTACGTTGATCGGCGATAATGGCAATCTGGTCAATATAACGGTCGATAACCAACTTTGTTTCCAAAGCCTGCGGAGCGACATATTTTCCATTCGAAGTTTTGAATAGATCTTTAATACGCTCTGTCAGGAAAAGCTGGCCATTTTTAAAGTAACCGGCATCACCTGTATGGAACCAGCCATCCGGCTCAATAGCGGCAGCTGTGTAGCTTCCGCTTTCTTGTAATAGCCTTTGGTGATCGTCTTTCCCCGAAGCAGGATTTCATTGTCTTCACCGATTTTCACTTCAATCCCCGGAAGTACAACACCTACTGAACCGATATCATAGCCCACCGGCAATGTACAAGATACAGTGGCCGTCGATTCCGTCAGTCCATAACCTACCACCATATTGATTCCCACCGAGTGGACGAATTCGCAGATTTCATCGGATACGGCAGCACCGGCAGTCGGAAAGAAATTACCGTTCTCAATACCGATGGTGTTTTCTTCAGCAGAGAGTAAATAGTCTTCTCGTAAAATTTATATTTCAGTTGATTCATCACCGGAGGAGTCTTACCCAGACGCAGATAATCCAGATTATGGATTCTACCTACCCGGATAGCATCCAGCATCAGTGCTTTCTTCATTCCTGCGGTTTCATTAATCTTCTCTTGTACTCCTGCATACACTTTCTCCCAGAAACGAGGAACGCTACACATCAATGTCGGACGAATTTCCTTAATCGTTGTCTGTATATCCGCCGGACGGAGATTGATACAAATCTGCACTCCTTTATGAATACAGAGATAGCACCAAGCCTTTTCAAATACATGCGTTAAGGGAAGGAAGTTCATGGAAACATCCTTATCCGTCATCGTAGTCAGACGGTCATCATGAGTGCGAAACTGTTCCAAATAACAAGAATGATGAAGCATGACTCCCTTCGGTTCACCTGTCGTTCCGGACGTATAGAGAATATTAGCCAAGTCGTCATATGAAGCACGTCCCGTACGCTCTTCCACCACATCATTGTGCGGTAGTCCTTCTCCCATCGCCATAAACTCATCAAAATAGATGGACGACACGTCACGGGGGTCTTTTACGACCGAACGGTCAAAGATAATCAGTTGTTGCAGTGAGGTGCAAAAGCCAAAGATGCTGAAAGCGGCATCATACTGGAACTGCTCGCCTACAAAGAAGAAACGTATCTGGGCATCATTGATGATATATTGAGCCTGTGCCGGAGAACTGGTTGCATAAAGCGGAATGGTCACCGCACGGTTGGCGAATGCACCAAAATCTACATAAAACCATTCAGGTTTATTCTGTGAAAATATACCGATATTCTCTTGTTCTTCCACTCCCAATGCCACGAAAGCATTAGCTGCTTGCCGTACTGTTCCGGAGAACTGCTTCCATGAAATAGGAATCCATTGAGCTGTCTCATAGTCACGGTATTTTAAGGCTACCTTGTCGCCATACTTTTCAGCCTGACGATGGACCAAGACAGATAAATGATGATAAGTCATACTCTTTGTTCCATAAATATGTACTATAATTTTCACTTATCTCAACTGCATCAGTAGTTACCAAAGACAAAGCTTTCACCATTCCACTCTCAGCAAGTTCCTTAAGCATGAACCAGATTCCTCATCAAGCGTGAAGGATATCATCTCCCCACTTTCAAGTTCTCCCTTTTTGATGGTAACCGTTTGATTCAGAAAGGAGATTGCGTCTTCTCCCAACCATGTTACGTCATCCTCTCCAGCATCCGATACCGAATTCTCCACTTTCATCGAAAAAACAAATCCTGGGGAGCAGCATTGGTCAATTGCACCGGAGATCCACCTGTTCGGAACCCGCAATCAAATCCTCCGTTTCCTGCCTGCACAACTGTAGATTCCATATAATTCTTGGGATAAAAACAACGGTTGTCAATAAATGCTTTGACAATGTCACCACTGTTTCCTTCCGGGAAAAGAGTGCTTCCCACTTCCCGTTCACTTTCACATGCAACAAACCACAATGGCAAAAGCAATACCATCGAAGTTATGATATTCTTCTTTATTGATTTCATGATATTTCAGTTATAATACATTATTTAATTGTTAGCATTGAGGCGAACATTATCTCTCCATTCAACAGGATCATTACACCATGCCTCATTTCCATTTCCTGTAGCATCGGTAAACCTGTCACCTTTTCCTTCATTGAATTTAAAATAAGCAAACAATGCATTGGAATGAGGATTCGGTCGCATACAAGTTGTTGGCTATTTCCCGCTGAGATAAAGCCCGCTTCCATAAGCGGAATTCGCTCATCTGAACATCTGCTTTCAAATATTCGGCATTTCAATTTTACATTTCGTTTTACTGAGATTGGTCACTTTACCCGGTACATCTATCGAATTATCCAATTTTCCGTCAACATACAGATACAACTTGCTGCTTGTACACACCCAAGCTATCTGATACCATTTATTCTCTTCAAACAACGTTGCACTGTTCATCTGTAAGCCCTGAGTCTTTATCTGCAAACGATTTCCTTCAATGGGGCATCACCAAAACGAGTATAAATCTGCCCATCCGATTCGCCCAAACTGCTTGAACCATCAAAAAAGGGCCTGATTATTCAATTCCCCAACCTTCTTCCCAAGTTTGCTCATATTGACACAGAACTCTAAAGTCCATTCACTTAAAGATAAATCTTCAACCAAACTGAAAGTAGCATTATGTCTAGAGTTGAAAACCGACTGAAGTCACAATGGCCGGATCAAGTAAATAAAGTATAGTACTTCCAGGTTTCAAGACCTCTGCCGCGCCATCTTTACTCTGAAGTGTCAAAGCAATGGCGTATTTATTTCCGCTATCTTTCATTTCCTGCGTCAAGGGAAGAATTTCCAATCCTGACGATTCCGAAAGAACCTCCCCCCTGCTTTATCACAGCCTCTTTCCCCTTAAAATTATACTGTTCGGCAGGAAGAAATTTATAGGATGTATAATTAACTTCATTATACTTTGCCAATAATTCAGCATCTTCCACAAACTCAAAGTTATAGTCTTTCTCTGCCGGATCGGAAAGACGCACATTCAAATTGGCTGTCACCAAATCTTGATCAATAAACACTTTTAATGCAGTATTCGGATTCGTACCAGTTTGTGAAATATAGGCCTGATTATGTAACACCGAATATTCGGCATTATCACAACCGACAAACAGACATGTAAAGAATAATAGTCCGATTATATTTTGTTTTAATAAATATCTGTTCATTTTTTATTCGTTTTTATTTACTTAATACTTGGATTCTGAATTTGTATGGCTTTACGCAACGCCGGATAAGTTTCGCTCCCTTGTGCATTCACTTTATACTCATATTCCATATGGTAAGTTCCTACACCGCCTTTGCGATATTGTATGCCACCAACCGACGGATTCCAATAAGCAAAACCACTAATGAATTTATCTCCGTGCCGTCAGGAAGTATAAAAAGCCGCCCCACCAGTCTTGGCATGATCCTCAAAATTCTCACAGATAATAATCTTTTTCGCAATCTCTCCAGCTGTCGCCACATCTTTTAAAGTGGGCATACTGTTTGTCGAAGCGAGCATCCAGCCGACTGTTGTCTTGCTTATAATAAGTTGTATACGTTTGCAGAATCAGATAATCAAAATGGTGAAACAGCTCAGCAGGCAGTGCATCCGGTTCACCATCCACAACCAGCATTTTTCCCGTACCAGACTTCGGGCCGACTCTCTTCGACATCGTTTCCACAAACTTCGCGATTACTTGACCGTTATTTTGCCAAAGTTCCTTATTGGTAGGAAACGGATGCTGTACATTCGGTTCAGCATCGAAATCGAACCCATCATAATTATACTTTTCGATCGTATCACACAAGGCGTTCGCATATTTCTCCACTGCAACCAACCGATTCTCCAGTGAATAGTCCCACCCCCAGAACTTATGTCTCCAGTCTTCTATAGATGTACCATTGTCTATTTCCTCCTGTGGCATCGGCGGTGTAATCTGGTCGCCAATATCAAGCACCAGGAAACAGAACAATACCTTCGTTCCCTTTTTTTCTTGCACATAACGTAAATCTTCCATCATAGCAGGTGACGGATTCTTCCAGTTTCCCACAATGACACAAAATCTACACTATCCGGCAATCCTTTTAAGGAATTCTCATAAGAGGCACCGGTTCCCGTCCAGTTACCATACCATCCGAACGCAACCGGATGATCACTCTTTTATATTCACGCAGACGGGCATAATAAGCCTCATCCTTATTAGATATAGTCAGATTCGCAGGATCTTTAATTTCCGTATCCAACCAATCATCACAGGCCGTCAAAGCAAATGATATTCCTAAAATTCCAAAGAAATATTTATATAATCGTTTCATTTTATAGCTTTTTACATTTAGATTTCTTACTTGTTACCGCCATTTTGCCACCACATCCTTGCAGCATAATCATCTTTCCCGCCTAACATTTCAACAGCTTTCCGATAATTTTCCTGATTATTGCCATTCATCTCTCTCGGATCAAACGGAATACGATTCGGCACATCCAGATCGTATCCATTGGTGGACTGAGCCACAGGAAATACGCAAGGATAACCGAAGTACGACGTATTTCATTCCATCCTTCCTGACCATCAGGAAACAAAGCAATCCATTTCTGTACAATCAGCCTTTCCATTTTTCTTTCGGGGGAATCATTATCATCCCACTTCACCGTGATTGTACTGACAGGTGCATGATTGCCTCCATATCCATCCGCAGCATCATAATAATACTCTTGTGTGTTTTCCGAATTTTCCAAGTAGTAATATTCCTGGCCGGCCACCCCCCATTGTTCAAACGACAAACGAACCGCCTGATTATAAAGCGCACCGGGAGTTCCTCCCATATCCCAACCTAACATCGCACCTTCAGCCCGGCAAAATGTCATCTCGGCAGCCGTCATCCACATTCCCCTTGAGTCTTCCTCAATATTGGCAGCAGAATATTTTTTCATAGCAAGGTCCTTATTGGTCACGTTGGCACCTGCACGGCAACCCACAACCGAACGTCTACCATATTCTTCCGTATTTTTAAAATACTGATAAATACGCGGGTCGCCAAAACCATTCATATAACTTTCCAAATCGGCACAGGCACGACTGTCTCCCCAGTCGACAGAAGTCTTATACTGTCCATTGGGAATATATGTTATAGCGCAATTGTCCTCGTTCTGTTCAATAACTCCCGCTTTATACGCTTCCACAGCAATTCGCTGAGCTTCATCCTGATTGACAAATCGCATGCGGATGGCCATACGCAACTTCAACGAGTTTGCAAATTTACACCATTGATTCATTTTACCTCCATACACCTTATCCGCATCCGCTTTCAAAACCAATCCGGATTCGTCTCCACCAAAGGAGTTATGATGGAAATTGCTTTATCCAGAGTCTCTATGAGATGGCTATACACTTTCTCTTGAGAAGAATAAGCATTGGCATCTTCTTCCACCCCAATAGGAAGAGGACCGTATGTATCAGTAAAACGCAACATTAACTGCGCACGTAAAATTAATGCCAATGCATACATGGGGCCCTCTTCTTGTGTGAGGACAGCCACAGCATTAAATGAAGACGTCGCTTTGGCAAACACGTCCCGCCACGGTACGATTTTCCAATCGTCCGATGCATTAAAACAAGTATAATTCTTCACCGAAAATCCGGCTTCACATAAGTCATGTAACGCCCCAAATAATTACCAATAAGATCTTCCGTATTTTGATAAGTATTCTCCTGTTCAGGAAAAGCAAAGTTCTGCAACTCTGTGATAAAAGAGGAAACCGCATAGTCGTCTCGTCCAAGCTCTTCCAACGAAGTCTCATGTCCCGGACGGTTAGCATCCTCAAACCCCGCAGTACAAGAGGTAATCCCGAATAGAACAAATGAACCGATCAACCAACTTCTCACTATATTTATTTTCTTCATCATCTTTCTTTTTTTTAAGTTAATATCAAAGTTTCAATTTGATGTTGAATCCCAGGGTACGCAAACTTGGCTGCATAAAATAATCAAACCCTTGATAATAAGTCCCTGTTGACGCAGTTGATTCCGGATCAAACGGAGCCTTCCTGTATATCATAAACAGATTATTGGCAGTCACTCCCAAGGTCAGTTCTTTACTCTTCAACCATTTTCTAGGTAAAGTATAGCTAATATGAGCTTCCTGTAAACGTACATTGGTCGCACTGTAAATATATTCGACCATATAGGATTGTCTCCACCTACTACCGCATAATATCCTTCGGCTGAGATTTTTCCGGTATTTACTGCTATACCACCATTATTTCGTGCTTCAGCACTCACCGCTGAAACGCCATACTCATCCAGAATAGCCTGTGTCTGTGACATACATATACCTCCCAGGCGCGCAGTCAGGACAAATCCCAGATTCACACCTTTCCATGAAAAAAAATCATTTGAAAAACCAAGATTGCCTTTAGGCAATACCGAACCCCGGTATTGTGGATTGGACAAGTTGGTCTGCATCACATTCCCGTTGGAATCAAGAGCGATATTCCCCTCAGCATCACGCTTAAAGTCAGTATATGTATAAATATCGCCCATACCACCACCTTTTTCAGGACTACTCCGCAACCACTAAGTCCTGCCTGCCTTACCACCTCATTAGGATTCTCCAACAGTTCTACTATTTTGTTACGGTTCATACTGTAAGCTAATGAAGAGCTCCATGTAAAATCCGCCCAGGATTTAGTATATCCCACCGATAATTCCAATCCACGATTCCTGATATCACCTGTTTGAATATATTCCTTATTAAAACCTGCAGCTCCAGACGTAACATCCCGCAACAATGTCTGTTTGCGTGTATTGGATTGGTAAACAGTCAAGTCAACAGACAAAGCATTTCCAAACAAGCGTGCAGTGACACCTGCCTCCCATGAATCCGTACGTTCCGGATAAAATTTCTTCGGAAATTTGTAAGTTACTGTTTTATAAGTTCCCAAAGCGGGATTATATTCATACCTCCATGCCGATGACAGATTAGGCTCAATGGCCGAACCGACAGACGCCCACGAAGCACGTACTTTCAAATAATTAATCATTTGTGGCATCTTCGCCATTTCCGAAATAACCGCAGATACCCCTACAGAAGGATAGAAGAATGATGTTTGTGCGGTTCCATGCAAAGCTGAGTCCCAATCATTACGACCGGTCAGAGTCAAGTAAAGCATACTTCTATACCCCAACTCGGCACTGATAAACATTGAATTGATATAATGTTTGTAGCTCTCAAAAATAGGACGATTGTCATTGGTTGCGTTTCCATAATCTATAGCATTCGGCGTAAACACATTAGAAGGAGCTTTCAGACCTCCCTGAAAACCGGTAACATCATATTTCAAACGGGAAAATGAAGCACCCATATTAGAAGAAATGCTAAAATTCTCCCCTAATGTCTTATTGATATTAAGCATCAAGTCTCCATACAATGTCTGATCATTAATCTTATCATAGCCATAAAAACCGTAATCGGAAGGTGCAAACAACTTTAATGTAGAGGCATACCGTTTATCTTCCTGCTTAGTGGCAGCATCATCCCAGCGCAAACGCCCGGTAACATTCAGCCAGTCTAATATTTCATATTTCAGGCTGGCACTCACCATATAACGATTCCGGTCATTAGTGCGATTCATACGGTTTGCCACCCAATAAGGATTCTGCATCTTAAGAGCATCTCCATAGTTCCAATTTTGCACATATATCTTACGAACAGGATCATATACCTCAAATGTACGGATTGCATCAAAACTTTCTCCCCTCGGGAAAAGATAAAGAGAAGTCAAAAGGGTTAAACCACTGACCTTGAGCCATCAGATTTTTATCTTTCTCACGAATATAATTAAAGTTAAAATCACAAGTCATCTTATCATTCAAGAATGAGGTGGTATTACGAAACGTAAAATTATACCGATCATATGAGTTATTAGGAATAATCCCTTGTGCATTCGTCGTACCCACAGAAAGATATGTCTGATTCTTGCTAGTACCTGCTGTCAGTGAAATATTGTTTTGAATATTAGTACCCGTATTAAAGAAATCAGCCGGTTCATAAGTACCGAATTCCGAAGCAGCTTTATCTCCCCAAGTTTTTATCTCCCCGGACGATTCACATATTGGTCCTGAAACTTTGGCATTACAAATGGATTGGCAAACTGTGAACTATTAGAAATCGTGACGGACACTTTTTCCTTCTTGCCCTTTCTTAGTAGTAATCATAACCACTCCCTGAGCAGCAGCCGAACCGTAAAGAGCGGCAGCAGCCGGTCCGCTAAGCACCGAAATAGACTCGATATCTTCCGGATTGACATCCGCAATACTTTCTGTCCCCGGCTGATTCGCATACATCATTGCATCCCCCTTCAATTCTCCCTGGCTTCTACCAGTCACAGGAATAGCATCAATAAAATAAAGAGCCTGATTACTTTGGCTGATAGACTTCGGACCACGCATCACCACACGGGCAGCGCCGCCCATACCAGCTGAGGAAGCATTGATATTCACTCCTGCAACCTTACCGGACAATGAATTCATGAAATTGGCACTCTTCACAGTAGTGACAGCATCATTGCCCACTTTCTGAACATTATAACTTAATGCTTTCTCTGAACGTTTAATTCCTAAAGCCGTAACGACCACTTCCCCCAGTTCCTGAGCTCCATCCTCCAAAACAATATTGACAATATTTTCTGTAGCATGAGTCTCTTTTGTCTGATAACCTACGTATGAAAAAAACAAGAACAGGCGTTGCAGTCTTAGTTGTTATTTTATAATTGCCATCCAAATCGGTCACCGCACCGTTAGTTGTTCCTTTTTCAATCACTGTAACTCCGATTAACGGTTCTCCTTTCGCATCTACAACATTGCCGGATATATTTCTGCTTTTAGCCTTTTTGATATTTTGTTCCGGCACAATCATTATATAATTATCTTTTATCAAATATGTAAAACCGTTCCTTTAAGAATTACTTTCAAAGCTTGCTCCAAAGGTTGTTTTTCAATATCTAAAGATATTCTATTCACAGGAAGTTGAGAATCATTATAAGAAATAGACATGTGGGTTAACTTCCTGACTTCAGCCAATGCTTCCTGTAGTGAAATATTTTTTCTTTTTATTGTTATTTTACTACTATTCTGAGCATAAATCGCTGACCCTACTAATAGCAGACAAATTATTAATATACTTTTTCTAATGTTTTTCAGATATAAATTCATATCTTAGTAGCGTTTTAGTGTTAAAATCATAATATTTTCTCAAGTCAAACAAAGGTAGTAAACTATTTTTACACCATTTTAATACTAAACTTATTTCATATCCGGAGTAGGTGGGGCCTTCTCCGGATATTTTTCTACATAGGCGGAGTAAATTGAGCGTTAAATAATAAGAAAAATATTCATTACCAAATTATATGGCAGGCATTGTCTTTCAAACGATAATCAAATTGGCCGACAACCACTTGCATCACTTCCAAAACTTCTTCCAGCCCTGCATTTTCTTTAAACACAAAGTTGTAGCGATCCTGATTACGTTTCTTCGTAGAAACATAAAACATAATTCAAAATGACGCTCCAATGTCTGTATAATTTCAGCAATTGTGGCTTTATTAAATACAATTTCCCCTCGTTGCCATGCCGTTACATCTTTCATGTTGGCAGTCAGCACTTTGGCAGTCAGCTGTACATTTATTATACACAACCTGATATCCGGGAGTTAAAACATAACTAATCGTATCATTACAGTCCACTCGTACTTTCCCTTCGATCAAAGAAGTGGTTATTATATCTTCTTCCGGATAAGCTTTCACATTAAACTCTGTTCCCAAGGCAGTTATTGCCATATTTGATGATCGCACAATGAAAGGTTTCTCCGGATTTTTTGCCACTTTAAATTCGGCTTCTCCCATCAGATAAACCGTTCGGGTCTTGCCCTCCAGATTTTCAGGATAAAATACATATGAACCAGAATTCAGACATACAGTAGTTCCGTCCGGAAGACTGATTGTCTCTCTGGCCCCATTATTCACATAATGTTCCACCATTGCGATATTGTCCCTGTCAAAATGATTATAACTTACCCACAAAGTAGTTGTCACAGACAGAATGACGATAACAGCAGCTGCCGCAACAGATTTCCACAACTTCCAACGATTTACATTTGTAACCATTGAGTATATTCAATGCCGATTTTATCCAATACCTGCTGAAACGAATGCTCCATACCGTGTCCAAACTTTCCTTTCGTCTTAAACCATAAATTATGAAGCGCCATTTCTTTCTCTTCTGCAGAATCAGGACTAATCATCCAACGATGAAATCTGTCGATTGTCCGCTTTGAATAATCAAAGTCAATAAAAGAGCGTAGCTGTTTTTCCAATTTACTTTTCATCTATACCAAATCAAGTGTTACATATAAGAGACAACTTGCCAGACATACATACTTAGTCTAAATAGAAAAAAATAAAAATAAAATGATTTTTTTTTAGATCTTGAAGGGCTTTATAGATATGTTGCTCAACTGTACGAACCGAAACATTCAACTTCTCAGCAATTTCCGGTGAAGTCATCCCTTCCTCTCTGCTCATTAAAAAACACGCCTGCGCTGTTCCGGCATGCGTTCAAGAGCCATCTGAACAAAAAGCTCAAGTTCATGAGCACAAAATTCATCATCCGGCGTAGGCAATCCCAGTTCCGCCATTCGCATTTTTTCTGCTGCAACATCCAAGTAGTCATATTCAACAGCCTTATGCTTCAAAAAATTATAGATATGGTTTCGTACAACTGTATATAAATAACTATCCAATTTTTCACGTTCTAACCATAAATCCGGTTTCTCCCATAGCTTAACAAATATATCTTGAGCTATATCTTCTGCATCTTCTTCTGATTTTAACAATTGCCATGCGAAAGTTTTTACTTTGGGGAAATTCAGATCAAAAAACTTTTAAAACGAAGAACTTTATCTTCCATTCGTGTGATAATCATCATGTATATCCATTAAGATTAACAAGTAAAATATAAAACCCTTCAACAAAGTTAATTATTAAATAATTTATCAACAACCTTTTTCATAAGAAAAGAATCAAAAAAGAAAGATTTCAATAGTTTTCCGGACCTAAGCAACTAATAATCAATAGATAAGAATTAATTCATTATTTTTATTTGAAACAACTGCGCAAAACGACTATCTTTGTGCAAATATTAAGTAATAGACAAAATATTTGCAGTATGAAATATGATATTCCGACTATGACAGCAGAGGCTACAAGCCTTCTTAAATCACTGATTAGTATTCCTTCAATCAGCCGGGAAGAAACCCAAGCTGCTGATTTCCTGCAAAATTATATTGAAATGGCAGGTATGCAGACGGGACGTAAAGGAAATAATGTGTGGTGCTTTAGCCCAATGTTTGATCTGAAGAAGCCGACTATTTTACTTAACTCCCACATAGACACAGTGAAACCTGTTAACGGTTGGCGGAAAGATCCGTTCACTCCACGTGAAGAAAACGGTAAGTTATATGGATTAGGAAGTAACGATGCCGGTGCCAGCGTTGTTTCGTTATTACAGGTGTTTCTGCAACTATGTCGCACTTCGCAAGAAGTATAATCTGATTTATCTGGCCTCCTGTGAAGAAGAAGTTTCAGGAAAAGACGGAATTGAAAGTGTATTGCCGGGACTTCCTCCAGTCTCATTCGCTATCGTAGGAGAACCTACAGAGATGCAACCCGCCATTGCCGAGAAGGGATTAATGGTACTAGATGTTACCGCAACAGGTAAAGCAGGACACGCAGCGCGTAATGAAGGAGACAATGCTATTTACAAAGTATTGGATGATATTGCCTGGTTCCGTGACTATCGTTTTGAGAAAGAATCGCCCTTGTTGGGTCCCGTGAAGATGAGTGTTACTGTTATCAATGCCGGTACACAACACAATGTGATTCCCGATAAATGTACTTTCATCGTCGATGTCCGGAGTAACGAGCTTTACTCAAATGAAGAATTGTTTGCGGAAATCAAAAAGCATATTTCCTGTGAAGCCCAAGCCCGTTCATTCCGTCTCAATTCTTCACGAATTGACGAAAAGCACCCATTTGTACAAGAAAGCTATGAAGTTAGGACGCGTTCCTTTTGGTTCTCCAACATTGTCCGACCAGGCACTAATGTCCTTCCCATCAGTGAAAATTGGTCCGGGCCGTTCGTCACGTTCACACACGGCAGAAGAATATATCATGTTAAAAGAAATAGAAGAAGCTATCGGACTTTATTTAGAGCTATTGGACGGACTTCTGATTTAAGCCATAGCTATTCATACTTGCTGTAAGAAATCCGATATAACTGTCACGGCAGGTATGAATTGTCCACCAATACGAACAAATTCATCCAGATTAGCATTACTTAAATCTTTTGCAACAACAATGCCCTCCGGATCTACAAGAAAAGTTTTGGGTATTGCATAAATAC
>VOFH01002823.1_pt1 | contig 48214 bp, 87 predicted proteins | sample 5384091 | NCBI WGS metagenome assembly VOFH01 (sample SAMN12384727, study PRJNA508395) | human gut metagenome | isolation source: healthy gut G | host: Homo sapiens
CTCGGTATGCCGTTTCGATTTACGTATTGCTCATTAGATGCAGCTGGCCTTGGTTATGGTAACTGTGAAAACTCATACTTATAATGCGCGGTCAATACTACTATGAAGAGCAAATTCTCAATCTTCAGTAATTGCCTTTGCGCCTGCCTATAGCTTCTATAATCAACACTATGTAGATAATAAGGAGTCGGCCATGTACGTAATGGCTTTAAAGGCTTCGTAGCTAATGTAAACTATGTACCATTCCAAAACGTATCCATCGGCGCTTACTATGGCTTTGGTAATAAAGATATGGACGGTAATAAATTAGGTGATTACTGGCGTACAGATGTAAACTTCATGTTCTAATATATGTTGTTTGCATAACACATAATAGTTATATAACAGCTCATGTTTACATAGCGTATAACATTTTACATGTTACATGATCTAAGAAAATAAAGAATTTCGAGTTATATCTAGAAAGATATACTGGGCTTTTTGTTTTAATAATCATTATAAATTTTAAATACCTATTATTGACATAGGTATTTAAATAATGTAATAATCACATAATCATATTAAGTTAGTAGGAATAAGTGAGGGGGATATCACAGTAGCTTTCAAAATAAGAATTGTAAAGCCGAATCGAGATGACCTCTATAGGAGATATAGAATGAGTGAACATGTAGATGTAAGCAACATCAAAGGATCCTAGTATCGCGGCAGGCTCGAAAAAAGTTGAGTTCCAACGTGCTATGAATCCTTGTCCTATTGATTTTTTTCTGAGTTTCAGTCTAGTAATCCTCGTTCTCAAGGGAGCAAAAAGGAGTATGAAGGTAAAGATGCATCGAATTTTAACCGTCGTCAAAAATATTCTGATAGCGAAGAACCTCAATTCACAACACACTTTGGGAGTGAACCAGGGCTTCTACCGTAGAAAAAAGACCGTTACCGTCTTGTATGGTCTAAGCATTGTCCTTGGGCTCATCGCATTGCCATCGCCATCGATTTGCTTGGCTTAGATACACAGTAATCTCTAAAGGCACAGTTGATCCATTGCGTCCAGCAGGGTTATGGCCCGCAGACTGGTTCTTTACCCTTGATAAAGATGAAAAGGATCCGGTACTAGGCATTCACTCCTTAGGTGAAGCGCATATCGCAAAGGCGATCCTAACTACGACGCACGTTCCACGAGTGCCCGCCATTGCAGATGTTACAACTGGTGCAGTAGTAAACAATGGCTACCATTACGTTGACCACCGAATTAGCATTGGGCTTTAAAGATTTTCTCCCCGGATGCACCCAGATATTTATCCAGAGGAATTACGTGCCGATATCGATGCGTTGAACGTTATTATCTACGCTGATTTTAACTTAGCGGTAAACTTGGCATTTCTTGTAACAAACCAAAAGATTGCAGTATTACTATGACCGTATCTTTTGCTCCGGTTGGACTGGCGAAGGCGTCTTAGCAAGCAACGTTATTTGATGGACGTACGATTGCAGATAAGATATCCGTATCTTCCCAACATTGGCTCAGCGGCCTCGTATTCTACCAAAATACTTGGTTAACAAAAACGTCTCGTAGACTATCCAAACCTTTGGAACTACGCGAAGGACTTGTACTCCAATCCAGCATTCGGTGGTACAACAGACTTCGACTCTATGCGTGAAACATTTTTTACTATGTAGACCATACGCCATTTGAAGATCTTTCCACGTCTTGTCCCTGGGTCCAGACGACTCCATTTAGTTAGAAACCAAATGACCGTGCTGAAAAATTTGGTAAATAATTAGATAAATCATTAGATTAATAATTAGATAGATAATTAGTTGGATAAATATATCATTGCTAAATACTTGATAGAGTATCTATTCAATTATAAATAGGCTCAGAGGAGGGCCCATGGATTCTGTAACACAGACGATTGTGAACTACATAGAACAAACGGATGTGACGAACCCGTGAGGACCTCCTATCAGTGGCGCGCATTGCCTTTCTAGATTATTTAGCATCCTTAGCCCTGCTGAGGAGGAGCAAGCCGTTCAGGACTTAACCCGGTTTTATAGGGGCTGATCAAAGTATAACTGTTAATCAGGATGATCTACTAATCTGAATAAAACAGCTAATCAGGACACATATACTCATCAGGATAAAACAGCTAATGTGGATGGTCATGACAGCTATTTAACCGTTAAACGAGCCGATAAGGCTCTGTATTATGGCTTTGCTTCGCATTATCTTTGATTTTGATGATGCCCAGGCGAATCTAGCTGGTCACTTCAGTACTGTTTTATATTCTGCTCTATTAGCCGTGCTCGAGCCCACCGATAGGTGGTACGATTTTCGTGCTTATATCATTGGCGCCGAAATAGAGGGAATTATTGGTTCCCCATCAATCCTGCCCATCGGACCCAAGGATGGCATTCTACGGGGACCGTTGGTGTGATTGGAGCGGCGGCCGCTATAGGCGCTTTGCGAGGCCTTCGTGGTGAAAGCTTGGCTCAACTCCTGTCTTTGGCTGCTACTCAGTCGGCGGGCATGTTCTTTCAAAGTGGTACAGATGGTAAGCCGCCCATGCGGGACTGGCAGCACGCAATGGTGTATGGGCTTACGAACTGTTGCAACATACATCACTTCAAACAAGTACAAAACCGTTTGACCCTGAACGGGGTTGGTTTAAAACCATCGGTAATATTACCGTTACATCAAATGACATCGCTAGCCGTTGGTTAGCACCAGGGCAACTTATCGATCCTGGTTTGTGGATGAAAGTCCATCCCTATTGCTCGGCAGCCATTTGTGGCGCTGAAGCAGCAGAGGTTATGGCACATAGAATATATACATCTTCTTCGTATGTGTCTAAGCACTACAACGTTTCACCAGATGCAGCGGAACAAGGTAAACATAGATTATGTGTTACATCCGATTCGCTCCCCTGTGTTTGCAAATACAGAGAACGAAGAAAAATGTAATCTATGTGCTGACTCTGATTTATTCCTTTGGGATGATATAGAACGAGTTACTGTACACTTCCCGCCTGGTGCTGATGTAGCATTGCGTTATACAGCGCCAACAACAGGGCGAGAAGGGCAGTTTTCCATAGAGAGTACATCGTGTACCAAGTCCTCGCCTATGGGGCGGTACAAGATGAGTTATTCAAAATTGATAGCATAGACCAATCAGTACGAGACTATATGTCACGTATAGAGCGTGTCTATGACTTGCCGAAGGTATCCCAAAGTGAACGGATTACAAAGATAACCGTTACATTGAAAAATGGAGATACTTTCACAGAGACGGTGAACAATCCGAAAGGATCGCCGAAGAATCCTCTTGCTATGGAGGATATACGCATTAAACTTGGTCTCACCTTAGAGACAAAACAGATAAATAGAGTTATTGAAGCTTTTACCAATACAGATGAGGTAGAGTTGTTCCTACGCACCTTGCGAGGAGAAGGAGTGTTACATGTTTAATACTAAGAAATTAACGAAGTTGTTTGGTTATCGGCGCATTGGCACTAGGCGTGCTTGTTGTTGCTGGTTGCGGTGATGATACATCTAAAGAAACAAAGGTGAATCCAGATGCCAAAGTGATTAACGTAGCTACACGCGGTACAGTCCGCCCGTATTCCTACACAGATGATAACGGCAACCTTACATATTTTGATGTGGAATTGTTGAAAGAAATTGAACGTCGTAATCCAGACCTTCACTTCAACTTCAAGCCTATGGCCGTTGATGCTGCCTTCGTAGCGATGGATGCAGGCCAAGTGGATATGATTGCGAACCAAATGCGTCGTAACCCAACTCGTGAAGCAAAATACTACTACACAAACGAGGTTAATAACTACTCCACACGTAAATTAGTGGTGAAAATGACCGCAACGATATTTCTAAACTAGATGATTTGAAAGGCAAAAAATCGCCGTTACTACATCCTCTGAGTTCAATGAATTGGTAAAACAATTCAACGAAACAGCTAATCCACCAATTGATATTATCTACACAGATAAAGCTATATGCTGAAACATTGAACCTCGTTGCTATGGTCGTGCTGATGCAGCGGTGAGTACGAATACGTAATTAATTCTGCTATTAAGGACCGTGGCTTACCACTCAAAGCCGTAGGCGATGTATTGGCAGTAGTACCAACATACTTCTTGTCTAAACGTACAGACGATATGAAACAAGTAAACGAAAAAATCGATAAAAACGATGAAAGAAATGCGTGCTGATGGTACGTTGAAAAACTTTCTGAAAAAATATCTTGGTGGGGATTACACATTCGATCCAACACAAAAATAACGAATAGGCCGCCTTGGCGGCCTTATTCTATTATGTATAGAAACGAGGTGCTACTGTGGGCAAGTATTTTGATGTGTCCTACACGATCCAAGCGTTTCCACAGCCTCTTGAATTATGTGCACGTAACGGTGCTCATCACCGTTATTTCTGCCATCTTAGGTGTTATATTAGGCTCTATTATAGCCATTATTCGCCTCAAGAAGGTACCAGTATTAAACCAATTATTTATTGTATTTATCTCCTTTATGCGGGGCACGCCGTTCTTGGTACAACTATTCCTCATTTACTTTGGGGTGCCAGAAATCATGTCCCATATGGGCCTTAACATGAAAAAATGTGCCGGGCCTCGTATTTGTATATGCCGTGTTTACATTGCATATTGCAGCGTATAGTGCCGAAATCATGCGCTCCAGTATTGATGCGGTCGCTCCTGGTGAGAAGGAAGCTGCTAAAAGCCTTGGTATGACCGAGTTCCAAAGCTATGTGCGCATCATCTTGCCGCAGGCTTTCACCATGAGCATTCCACCATTGACGAACCTCGTTATCGGCATGTTGAAAGGGACGGCGCTCATCTTTAACGTCGGCGTTGTCGATATGATGCGTAAGGCAGACCTCATGGGCGGCAATAGTCAGCGTTATCTTGAGTTATTCGTAGATGCAGCCATCATTTATGGCATTTTAATTATCATCGTGTCCTCTTGGGCCGATTGCTTGAAAAACGTTTTACCGTTGCGGGCAAGGAAACGCAACGCATTTCGATCAGTGAGTAGGGGCGTATGGGACATATTATTGATTCAACCTATATTTATGGCACCTTCTTTGCTGTCATTCCTTATGTGAAAGTGACCCTCATGATTACCTTCCTTAGCGTTGGTTTGGGTACAATCCTAGGTTATTAAGTTGCGTGCTACAACAAAATAAAGTACCTGTGCTCAGTCAGCTCAGCTACTTGTACGTATTGTTGTGCCGTAGTATTCCGAACATGGTTCTCTTATACCTCGTGTACTATGGCTTGCCAATTCTATTCCTCGCCTTAGAGGGATCAAAACAGGGGTGCATGTGCCTTTTGAAAAGGTGCCAGCTACCGTTGTAGCCATTGTAGGCTTAACCTTGCATACAGGGGCCTATTTGAGTGAAATCTTCCGGGCTGCGTTGCAATCGGTACCGAAAGGTCAAATGGAAGCGGCTCAAGCCATCGGTATGACTTGGTTCCAAGCGTTTCGTCGCATCGTATTGCCACAAGCAACAGTCTTTGCATTGCCATTATTTACAAATCAGTTCCTTAATACCATGAAGAGTACGAGCATCGTATTCGTCATCACGGTTATTGAATTGTTTGGCGCTGCAAAGTTATATACAGAGGAAAATTCGCAGTATTTTGAGGCCTACATCGTGGTGTCCGGTCTATTCTGGGTGATGGGGATTGTCTTTGAATTTATCTTCCATCGTTTAGAAGTCTATGCAAGCAAGTATAAACGAGGTAATGCATTATGATAGATATTAAACAAGTTCACAAATCCTTCGGGAACCGTGAAATTTTGAAGGGCATCGACCTACATGTGTGCCAACGGGGTCTGTAACGGTTATCCTTGGCCCGTCTGGCAGTGGTAAGACGACGTTCCTTAGAACATTGAACTTCCTTTGAAAAGGCCGATGTGGGACTATGCAATTAAACGATATTTCTGTGGATTCACATAAAGCGTCTAACAAGGAAATCTTAAACGTACGCCGCAATACATCCATGGTATTCCAGTCTTATAACTTATTTTCTAATAAGACAGTTATTGAAAACATCATGGAAGGCCTTGTAACAGTTAAGAAGATGAAAAAAATCTGAAGCCCGTGATATTGCGCAACGTTTTCTCAAGGAAGTAGGCATGGAAGGCTATGATGATTACTATCCTGTACAACTTTCAGGGGGGACAACAACAACGTATCGGCATCGCTCGTGCCCTTGCGATGGATCCAGAGGTTATCCCCTTTGACGAACCTACATCAGCCCTCGATCCAGAGTTAGTAGGCGAGGTATTAGCTGTTATTCGCAAGATTGCGAAAGATTTAGAGGTAACGATGATCATCGTTACTCACGAAATTGGCTTTGCTAAAGAAGTGGTCGATCAAGTAGTCTTCATGGAAGGTGGCGTTATCGTAGAACAAAGGGGATCCTAAAGTGGTCCTTGAACATCCAAAAGAAGAACGAACACGTAAATTCTTGAGCCGTTACCTTACACTCGATAGTGAATTGCCTCTTGATAGCGCAGCTTTATAAACGAGGTACATAATGAAAGAATTTAGACAATTAACTGTAGACGATGCGGCTGAGTATCACGAGGTGTTGATTGCAGGATATGCAGAGAATAAGAACTATCCTATATCCTTTGATGCCATCAACTTTAGCCAAGAGGAGTCTCGGGCATGGATCTTAAAATATCCTGTGTATGGCCTCTACGTAGATGCTTCCTTGGTATGCTCTATTTCATTCCGCATGCCTTGGATACCCAAGGCTACACCAGATGTATACCCGCATATTGCGCACTTTGTGACGGCCCCTGAACATAAGGGAAAGGGCTATGCTCGTGAAGTCCTCGCCGAAGCAGAAGAGCTCCTCCGCAATGTATATATAAACACCAGCCGTAACTCTAGGTACTGCTGCAGAACACCCGTGGCTTGCTAAAATGTATGAAGGCTTTGGCTTTAAGGAATATAAGCGAGTACAACTACCAGGGAAAGTACATACGACCATATTCTTTAAGAAAATATTGTAAGAAGAACTCTAATTTGAGTTTACAATACAAATAGCGACTAGTTAAGATAATCAACTAGTCGCTATTTTTAGGTTATATAAGTTTAATGATGATTTTAAAACTTATAGATACTATTTAGTTCATATATGTGATGTTATAATAAACAAAAATATTGCTGTTTATGGAGTGTGACGTACTATGTATGAAATTGTAAATGAACCAAATTTAACCATTGCTTTTGATATGGATACAGAGTTATCTCAATTTGGTGTGTTTGGTGTATATATTAAACAGGGCTACAATATCTGTGCTGGGTACATTGACCCTAGTGACTGGTCTGGTATTCATGGGGATACAAAAGAATTAGATTGAGTTGTATGAGAATTGCAAAGGGACAGCCACCTTTACTTATGTATTAACTGGAGAAGGGGATACGCTTGCATTCTCGTTAGATCAAAAGGGTGCTCTAACGATGGAGATTAACATCTGTACCATTTATAATTACAAATGTCATATGATTATTGAAAGTTTAGATCGAAACGTATTTGCCAAAGTTTATTGAGTTCTTTTAAAGTGTTTTTAGAGAAAGAGCCGAAATAAAAAGAGTCGCGTCTTTAAGATGCGACTCTTTTTCTACCCAGTTTCTATATACAATTATTTTGTAACAACTTTAAGATCTGCAGGGATTTTAGCTTCTACAGCTTCGCCTTTGATAACTTTTTGAGCTGTATCGATAGCGATTTTACCCATTTGGTCTGGTTGTTGAGCAATTGTTGCAGCCAATGTGCCGTCTTTAACAGCTTTGTCTGCGTCAACAGTACCGTCGAAGCCTACGATGAAGATTGTTTTTGCCTGCGGATTTAGCTGCGGATAGCGCCCAATGCCATTTCGTCGTTATGAGCGAAGATAGCTTGTACATCAGGGTTAGCTTGCAAGATATTTGTTGCTACGTTCAAACCTTTTGTACGGTCGAAGTCAGCACTTTGTTTTGCTACTACTGTTAAGTCTTTGTCAGCTACGTTGTGGAAACCTTGGCCGCGTTCACGAGTTGCGGAAGCACCAGGGATACCTTCGATTTCAGCTACTTTTGCAGCTTTGCCTACTTTATCAACGATAAGTTGTGCAGCCATTTCGCCACCTTTTACGTTATCGGAAGCGATGTGAGCCTACTACTTTGCCTTTGTCAGCAGAACGGTCAACAGTGATTACAGGAATGTTTTAGCATTTGCTGCTTCTACAGAAGTAGAGATAGCTGCAGAGTCTACAGGGTTAATGATCAATACGGAACGCCGCTTTCAAGCAAGTCAGAAATATCATTTGCTTGTTTTGCAGGGTCGTTTTGAGCATCAACGATTTTAACTTTAAGGCCAAGAGTTTTAGCTTGAGCCTCAACGCCTTCCTTCATAGTTACGAAGAATGGGTTGTTCAATGTGGAAACAGAGAAGCCGATAGTGCCGGATTTTGTCGCCGCCGTTATCAGCGCTTTTACCACAGCCTGCTACAAGACCGATAACCATAACGGCCATCGCCAACAGTAACAATAGTTTTTTCATAGGAACCTCCTAGGCTTTCTTACGGTCTGCAAGAACAGCCAGTAAAATAACAATACCTTTTTACAACTTGTTGATAGAAACTGGAAACGTCGAGAATATTTAACCCATTGTTGAGGGTACCGATAATTAGGGCACCAATTAATGTGCCAACGATATGACCACGACCACCAGCAAGACTTGTACCGCCAAGAACTACCGCTGCGATAGCGTCAAGTTCGTAGCCTGCACCTGCTGTAGGTTGTGCAGAGTTAAGACGAGAAGTGATGATTGCACCAGCGATACCACAGAGCATACCAGTCAAGGCATACACAAAGATTTTTTAACGCGGTCAATCTTGATACCAGCAATGTAACTAACCTTTTCACTACCACCTACGGCATATGTTTTACGGCCTAAGGATGTGCGGCTCAATACGAACCAGAGGGCGATGAAAGCTAGGAACATTGTGATAGCTGGAACTGAAGGCCTGCAATATCCCCTTGGCCAAAGCCGTGGAATAGAGGATCTTGAGTAAGACCGGAGATTGGATTACCGTCTGTGAATACTAGCGTCGCACCACGGTAGATTGTCATGGTCGCTAAGGTAGCGATAAATGGAGCTACGCGGCCATAGGTAATAACGAGACCGTTAATACCGCCCAATCACAAGGCCTGCACCGGCTGCTAATACGATAGCCAATACAGGGTCAGTACCAGTTACGATGAGGTTGGCCATCACTGCACTAGAGAGGGCAAGGATGGAACCAACGGATAAGTCGATACCGCCCGTTAAGATGACGAACGTCATACCAAAAGGCGATGATCGCATTGATGGATACTTGGCGCAACAAGTTACGCAAGTTAGAGAATTCAAAACTGTCGTTCATGACAGAGATAATGATAAATAATAGGATGAGGCCGATAAGGGGGCCTAATTTTTTTATATATTGTAGAGCTTTGCTGTCCATTATTGTCCTCCTGTGGCTAATGTCATAATCGATTCTGGTGTTGCATCGCAGCGGTCCAAGATACCTGTTACGCGACCTTCATGAATGACCATAACGCGGTCGCTCATGCCTAGCACTTCCGGTAACTCAGAGGACACCATGATAATGGACACACCATCGTTCGTTAATTCGTTCATTAAATCATAAATATCACGTTTCGCACCGATATCGATACCGCGTGTTGGCTCGTCCATGATGATAATGGATGGCTTTTTACCAACCCATTTAGCGATAACCACCTTTTGCTGGTTACCACCGGATAGGGACGATGCCGGTTCGTGAATAGATTGTGTTTTAACGCCTAGTTTTTAGACAATTCGTCAGCAAAGGAATTGAGCTTTTGCCCTTTATCCAGTACATGAGATGGACAAATTTCGCCCAGGTTCGGCAATGTAATATTGGAACCGATGGAGAAATCGAGGATCAAGCCTTCGCTTTTTCTATTTTCTGTGATGAAAGCAATGCCAGCTTTGATGGCATCTTCTGGTTTTTTACAGTTGAGAACGGATCCGTTAACTGTTACGGTACCGCCATTGTGTTTATCTACACCGAAGATAGCGCGCATGATTTCTGTACGGCCCGCGCCCATGAGGCCTGCTACGCCGAGGATTTCGCCTTTGCGCAAGGAGAAGGAAATTTCGTTGTCGAAACCTTCTGGTTTGAGGTTATCAACGCTCATGACAACTTCGCCTGGTGTTGTTGTACGAGCAGGGTAGAACTCATCGATAGAACGACCTACCATGTGGCGTACCACTTCATCTACAGAAATTTCAGCCGTTGGTTTTGTAATGATGGTGTGACCATCACGCATAACCGTTATAGTATCGCATTCGCTAAATACCTCTTCCATACGGTGAGAGATATATACGATTGCCACGCCGCGTGCTTTCATTTTGCGCATCATTTTGAACAATGTTGCTGTTTCACGCTCTGTGAGGGCTGCTGTCGGTTCGTCCATGATGACAACCTTGGCATCTAACATCAAGATACGAAGGATTTCTGTCATCTGTTGGTGACCGACGGAGCAAAGGCCTGCTTCCGTTGTGAGCGGCAATTCGATGCCTAGTTCACGGCACGTATTTTGTGCTTCTTCGAGCATTGCCTTTTTATCGAGCATACCGAATTTATTGCGCTTCGGTCTCATTAAATATAGATTTTCTAACAATGTTAGATTTGGCCAAATGTTGAGTTCTTGGTGGATGAAAGCTACACCGTTTAGCTCGGCCTCTCTTGGGTTCGGGAAGGTGCGCTTTACGCCGTCGATGGTGATGGTACCAGCGTCTGCCTTGTGAATACCAGTGAGGATATTCATGAGGGTAGACTTGCCGGCCCCGTTTTCGCCCATCAAGGCGTGAACCTCGCCCTCCTTGAGGGTAATACTTACATCGCGTAGTACTTGGTTCGTACCAAATGCCTTTGCAATGCCTGACATAACAATTTCCATAACTACTCCTATATGACTGGTGAAAGTATCTCTTAATCTATTGCTCTACGGACGATCGCTGAAAATACAATCGGCGCGCAAGATAATGTTTGCATACGGAGATGCTTCACCAGTTCTAATAATGCATTTGCATTGTTTTGTGGCTTCTTTGAAAGCTTCATGGCTCGTTTCAATCCATTCGTATTGATTGGATGGGAAGGTAGACTCCAAGAAGTCATAAGCTTTAGGATTATGTTCCTTAATTTCCTTTGCCACATGAACTGCTTCGGATTTCATATGCTTAGCGATGATGGAAACTCCTTGCTCGAAGCTTGGTACACCAAAATCTAAAGCTAAGTCGATTTTTTGAACCCCTTCAGGTACTGGTAAACCACAGTCGGAGATACAAATTGTATCTGTATGACCAAGATCTGCAAGAACCTTTAGCAATATGGCTATTTAAAATGCCGTGTCGTTGCATGGATAACTCCTTTTTCTAAAGCCCTAATGAGTGATTTTTAAAGGTCTATTCAATATGCTAACTCTTTGCCAAGAATGCAGGGACCTCGTCTTTTGTAGGCATGCCGCCGGTATTTTGGGCGCCCAAACGTTGGATCCTTCGTGGAGAGGGCACCCGCAGCTGCATTGCCGTATTGCAATGCATCGGCTAAGCTTTTACCATTGACAATAGCTGTTGCAAAGGCTCCGTTGAAAGTATCGCCTGCACCTGTTGTATCTACTGGTTCAACCTTGAAGCCAGATACAGTATGAATTTTACCATTATCTGCATAACCTACGCCTTTACTGCCAAGGGTAACGATGATTTTATTTTCGTTAGCTAACAATGTTTCCTCAGTAGATTGATTAGGTAGAGGGCAGATAATTCATGCTCGTTTGGCGTAATATACGTAGCCAATTCTAACCATTCAGGATTGAGGTCAGCTGCTGGAGCCGGATTTAAGAGGACTTTCACATTAGCCTCGTGACAACGACGAACGATATATTCGATGGTTGAATCGGAATTTCGTTTTGCACCATTACAAGATCTCGCTTGCCTCGATAGCAGACCAAGCATTATCGACTACGCTTTGGTCGGCCTTTGCATTAGCGCCTGCAATAACGATAATGCTGTTATCACCTTCAGCCAATGTGATGTGGGCTGTACCAGTTGTAGTGTCTGGAACCGTAACGATGTAGTCTGTATTGATATGATTTTCCTTTAGATTATCCAAAATCATTTGTCCATACGCATCTTTCGCCGATACAACCAACCATAGTCACCTCTGCGCCTAGACGAGCGGCAGCTACCGCTTGGTTGGCACCTTTACCGCCGTGAGCGATGTGCAATTCGTTGCCCATGATTGTTTCTGCCCGCAGTAGGGCGTTTTGTCCGCTAGGACCACAATATCCATGTTGCAACTACCAATAACAACAATGCGATTCATAATAACTCCTTGATCGACCTCTCTGCCCTGACTGGGACTAAAATGGATATCGTTTATTTTTATACACAAAAATTACGGTGGTTTATACAGCAAAGTGTATATAAATGTAATCGATAACCGCAGCGTTTACTTTCACATATCTATTAGTATAACTTAATCATTTATTAGTATAGCCGTAAAAATACAGAACTTTATCTATATAAATAACTATAAAATATGGGAATAGAAAAGGTATATTCAAAATCTATAGTACATGAGTAAAAAATGTACTCTCTGGATTTTGGATATACCTTATATTAAAATTTAATAGATTATACTATTTATATTTTTCTAACATTTTATCTATGCTATCAAAAAAGTTTCTCTAGAGATAGAGTACGCCCTTGGATAATATCATTTGGCCTTCTACAATAGCCGATAATATATCTATCTTAGCTTGTAGAATGCTAGTTGTAGTATCATTAATATTTATTGTATTACTGTAGCTTTTACCTATATTCATAGTTTGTTAGACCTTTGTTCTTAATATAGTTATTTATTAGTGAAAGCTTGGTTTGTCGTATTAATGTGCCTGGCTCGCCAATACCAATGCTTGCACGATGGAATGGAGTTTCATCATCTACATGCAAGATGTCGAAAGATGGCTTTTTACTGCAGCTTCTCGTGTAACTTGGGCATCGTTAAATTGAACGCCTTCAGGGATGAAGTCATAATTTGTATTTTCTGGATAAATTTAGAGCCATGTGAGGCGTAAGATTGTGTAGTTTAAATTGGATTCGCGCAACACATTTGCGTGCAGCGTTCTTGTACGCAATAATCGGTAAGTTGTCGAAGGTCCATTTTCCAAGTGCTGAATTCACCAGAGACCAGCCATGGAAGGCCGATAACGCGGCGTACATTTTTTGCGGCTCAATGCTTTCACGATGGATGCCATATCACTGCCAGACTCCATAGCGCCTACAAATACGATCTGCATTTGTTACCGCTTGCTCTAATTTTGCAGGATTTTGGAAGAGCCCTCGATGACAGTAACTCGTTCATGCTCTAAAAATTTCTGGATGTAAACAGTACTCAATTGGCGACCATATAATGTAAGGTGCATATCTGTATATGTTAATAATGTAGCAGTCAACTTTTGTTGCAATTTATTGGCCTAAAATTTAATATATTTGTACATATAGACCTCCTATGTCCTAGGCATAAGTATTTATAAGGCATTATATCACAACTATATGACGGGAAAGTGAGAATAGAAATTTAATTATGCTTTGAAAGCTGTTTTTGTATGCTGTAAAATAAAAAATATGTTATAATACAAAGAAGAGCCAATTAACGTTCTGGAATGCGTTAGGCTCATCTCTAGGAAATAAGAAAATGAGAAATGGCCTAACGTCCCGTTTGGGGTGTTAGGTCATTCTTATATTACAATGGGGGGCAGGCTATATCTAAGATGTGTTATGATGGAAAAATAAATTTGCCTTTTGGGGGAATGCTTATAAAATTTGTTACACATGGGTCCATATAGGTAATATTTAACTACATAGAAAAACCATTTTTGGTTTCAAGCAGCAGCATCGTTAATTCGGTGTTGCTTTATTTTTGTCCATATATAAGGCCCTTTCAGGGTGCTTTTCGTATTTAAAACAATACTTGTCTATGATGATATAATACAAATAATAAATAAAATTATTGAAATTGGCATATGGATAAACAACAATTAGCAAATAAAATTTGAGGAATCGGCAAATAAATTGCGCTCTAAAATTGAGGCAAATAGTATAAAGATTATATATTAGGATTCATGTTTTACAAGTTTTGTCTCAAAAAGGAGGAGTTATTAAGTACACAATCAAATAGCAAAAACAGAATATAAATCTGTTTTAGTAGAATCAAATGTAGAATTATGTGATGCTATTCGAGATGATTTGTACTATTTTATACCATATAATCATTTGTTTTCTACATGGATTCAGGATGGAAACCAAAAGCTTGATGTGGGTAGAGTACAAGATGCGTTAAATTCTTTTGAACGTTTTTGAATGATCGATATAACCGATATACAAAGGTATTTTGACACATTGCAATTAGGTTTAACTAAGTTAGGTATTGTGCTCTGGGGCCCAATCTAAAGCTATTCAACAATTAATTTCGTTAATTGATGAAATACCAATGGATAGTTCCCAGGATTATGATGTGTTGGGATTTGTATATGAATATTTGATTTCGAATTTTGCTGCCAATGCGGTAAAAAAGCGAATTGAATTTTTATACTCCTCATGAAGTCTCTGTTTTGATGTCAGAAGTTTAGCACATCATTTGCAAGGTCAAAATGAAATTTCAATTTATGACCCAACAAGTGGATCGAGGGGTCACTGTTGATAATATTGGTAAAAGTATTGAAAATATAGAAAAGACAAGAATAGTATTAAATACTATGCTCAAAATTTCAAAGAAGCGACGTATAATTTGACGCGAATGAACCTTATTATGCGCAATATTCAACCGTCTAATATCATGGTTAGAAACGCTTTGGATACATTAGAAGATGATTGGCCTTATTTTGATGAAGCAGACCCTCAACAAACGTATAATCCGTTATATCTAGATGCTGTCGTATCTAATCCTCCATATTCTCAACACTGGGACCCAAAAGGAAAAGAAAATGATCCTAGATACAGTCGATTTGGGCTGGCGCCTGCTACAAAAGCGGACTATGCTTTTTACTTCATGATTTATATCATTTACGACCCAATGGTATTATGACAATCGTATTGCCACATGGTGTATTGTTCCGTGGGGGATAGTGAAGGACAGATTCGTAAAGGCTCTTATTGATAATAATCATATTGATGCTATTATTGGGTTGCCAGCGAATATTTTCTTTGGTACAAGTATCCCTACAATCATTATGGTATTACGTCAGAAGAGAGAATCAGGATGTACTTGTTATTGATGCTTCAGAATATTTTGTGAAAGCCAATAAGAATAATAAGTTACAGGCGTCAGATATTCGTCGTATCGTAGATGCTTATCGTAAAAAGAGATACGATTCCTGGATATTGTACAGTCGTATCTCGCGATGAGATATAAGTAATGATTACAATTTAAATATTCCACGCTATGTAGATACATCTAAGAATGATGAAATATATGATATATATGGTATTGTTCATGGCGGTATTCCATATGGTGAGATAGAAAGATTATCTCCGTATTGGAATGTATTTGAAGGACTTGATAAAGAAATCTTCAAACAAGGCCAAGATGGATACTATTCATTGGTAGAGGGAGATATTGCCAAGATTGTGCATGATTATCCTACTGTAAATGTATATACAGACTCTTTAGTTTCAAAGATTGATCATTATATAGAACATGTTGCTAAGGCTGTTATTAATGAGTTTAAAGATGGAATGGATGAAACTGTTTGGCACTCATTGTCAGAAGAGTTATTTGAACAATTTTCTAATATACCATTAATCGATACCTATGATATCTATCAAATTATGAGTGATAATTGGTCTAAAATTACATTAGATATCGATAAAATGGGACATAATGGTAAAGCCTTGGTTGCTTCTGTAGAACCAAATATGGTAATGAAAAAAAGAACAATAAAAAACACGTAGAGGTTCAAGACGGGTGGAAAGGGGCTATTGTTCCTTTTGGATTAGTGCAAGAATTATATTTGCAGAATGAACTTTCAAATCTAACACATATAGAGAATGAACTTGAAGCGATTAAAGAGCGAATCACTGAACTTGCTGAAGCTGTACCGATGGATTATCAAGATATGGAATTCTTGAATGATGATAGAACTGGGTTTTGTGAAGACACCATTGAATGCAGCTGTTAAGGTTTATAAGGATGAACCCGAATTATATCCATTATTAAAGGCTGTTAAAGATTTATATGCTAAAGAAACAAAACTAAAAAAAACGTCAGAAAGAAGCTGTAGCTGAGTTAGCAGATGCTACAAAATATCGTATAGAAAATCTTACTGATAAACAAATAGATGAATTGTTATATCAACATTGATTTTACCAGCAATAAATGAACTAAAAGCGTATTCAAAAAAGATTATTAATGATTTTGTTCAGTCTTTACGTGATGTAGCAAATAAATATGGAACTTCATTACAATCTATAGATAATGACATTAGAGTAGTAGAGCAAGAGTTGATTACATCATTACGTGAGTTAGAAGCTAATGACGATATGGGGATATCCGCCTTATTAGAATTGTTAGGAGCAAAATGATGAATGCCAATAAAAAACTCCCAAGTTACGATTTAAAGGCTTTACTGATGATTGGGAACAGCGTAAGTTATCGGAATTAACCACTATGAATGCCCGGAATTGGTTGGCAAAATTTACGAACTAGTGAATTTTTGGATAGTGGTGATTATTTACTAATTACAGGGACAGACTTTGATAATGGTCGTATTAAATATAGTACTTGTCATTATGTAGAAAAAAAAAGAGATTTGATCGGGATACAAAAATACAATTAAGTACTGGTAGTATTCTCATTACAAAAGACGGTACTTTAGGTAAGGTAGCATTAGTAGAAGAGTTACCAAAGCCTGCAACTCTTAATGCTGGCGTTTTTAATGTACGCGTTAAAGATGATACTTTGTTGTCGTACAAATATTTATATCACTATCTTAAAGCGCCTTTTCTAATGAAATATGTTACTGCAAATGCAACTGGTGGTACTATCAAGCATTTAAATCAAAGCATATTAGTTGATTTTCCTATCCCAATTGCGGAAAAGCATGAGCAAGATAAAATTGCTAAATTACTTGATTCGTTAGAATTGATTATTACCCTTCATCAGCGTAAGATTGAGAAATTGAAGTTAAATAAGAGTGCACTTTTACAAAAAAAATGTTTCCTCAAAATAGATGTGCAGTTCCAGAAGTTCGGTTTAAGGGCTTTGCTGAAGATTGGGAACAGCGCAAGTTATCAGATGTATTAGTTGAACGTAATGAACAAGAAGTAGAAACAAGGAATATCCATTAATGTCATTTGTTCAAGGTCTTGGTGTAGTTCCAAAAGGTGAAAGGTATGATAGAAGTTTTTTGGTGTTGGGATCAATCGAAAAAAAATATAAAAGAACTGAATTAGGTGATTTTATATATACTTAATAATTTGGAGACAGGATCCATAGGGAATAAATAAAACTGGCAAAGCAGTTATATCAGATTGCTTATAGTATTTTTCAAGGTGTATCTATTGGTGATAGTCAATTTATTGGAATAATGTCATTATTACCAAAATTTATTGCTAAGATGATTCGATTTAGACAAGGTGTTGTATATGGGCAATGGAGAATTCATGAAACAGATTTTCTTGATATATCTGTATTGATACCATCAGTTGATGAACGTACTAAAATAACACAATTAATTCTTAGTATCGAAGAAATTATTATCCTTCATCAGCGTAAGTTGGATAGTCTTATGTCAATAAAGAAAGCTTTACTTCAACAGTTATTTGTGTAGATTTAATAGATTAGGTGAATTATGATTTTTACAAAAGAAGCTGATTTTGAATTAGCCCTTATTCAGCAATTATCTAATCATGGATGGGAAACAGAGTGTATTGAATATCCAACAGAAGAGGCGCTTGTAAAGAATTGGGCAGATATTATTTATAAAAATAACTGTTCTCCTGACAAGCTGGACAAATATCCGTTGACTGATAGCGAGATGAATCAAATCTTAATGCAACTTAAGATGTTGAAAAGCCCTGCCATGATAAATGATTGGATAAATGGTAAAGTTGTTACTATTAAACGTGATAATCAAGCTGATATGATGCATTTGGGGAAAAATGTATCACTTAAGATTTTTGATCGTAACGAAATCGCTTCTGGCCAAAGTGTTTATCAAATAGCACGTCAACCTCAATTTAAAGGACTTAATGATGTTTCTAGAGATAGACGTGGAGATATCATGTTGCTAATTAATGGAATGCCTGTTATTCATATTGAATTGAAACGTTCAGGCGTTCCGGTTGATTTTGCAATTAATCAAATCGATTTATATAATCGTCGTGGCTTGTTCTCTGGATTATTTGCTTTAATACAAATTTTTGTGGCTATGACACCAGAAGAAACGGTATATTTTGCTAATCCTGGAAATGGAGAACCTTTAAAGTCAGAATTTCAATTTCATTGGGCCGATGTAAACAATGAAATTATAGGGGATTGGGCTCAAATTGCCGGAACGTTGTTAGCAATTCCTTTAGCGCATGAATTGTTGGGTTTTATACAATTCCAGATATTTCTGACGGTGTCCTCAAAGTGATGCGTAGCTATCAGTATTATGCAGCAAGTCGTATTGCCGATATAGTTAGTAAAGCTGATTGGGGATATACCAGTCCTCTAGGTGGGTATATTTGGCATACAACAGGATCTGGTAAAACTATGACATCGTTTAAAACGGCGCAGATTATTGCGAGTGTAGGCGATGCTGATAAAATCGTATTTCTTGTGGACCGTGTTGAATTAGGAACACAGTCTTTGCAGGCATATCAAGGGTTTGCCGACTCTGCCACATCCGTAGAAGGTACAGAAAGTGGTACTGTATTACTGAAAAAAACTAGATAGCATTGAACCAAAGGATATGATTATTGTTTCTCTATTCAAAAGATGAATCAATTATCTAAAGATGATACACGCGACGATATGTTGAACCGTGTTAAGGGAAAGCGATTGGTCTTTATTTTTGATGAATGTCATCGCAATACTTTTGGCGATATGTTGAGAGCAATTAAGGAAACCTTCCTCATGCTTTATTATTTGGTTTTTAAGACGCCAATTTTTAAAGATAATGCAAAGAAAACATTAGCCACTGCCGATTTATTTGGTGATGAATTACATCGCTATTGTATTTCTGATGGTATTCGAGATAAAAATGTTTTAGGTTTTGATATTACATCTGTACCGACATATAGTGATGAAGATTTACGTAATGCTGTTGCATTACGTGAGGTTGGTGCTAATACCGTTAGTGATGTTATGGAATCTCCCGAAAAAGAGAAGCCTATTACCATTTTATAAATAATGTACCTATGGTTCGAGATTATGAGCGTGGATATACAAGAGGTATTGAGGATTATATAGAAAATGGGCATTATGATAATGATGACCATCGTAGAGCCTGTAATTGAAGATATTTATAATAAATGGTTGGTACAAAGTTATAAAGGATTATTCCATGGTATTTTAGCAACCCATAGTATATCTGAAGCGATTTCTTATTATCGATTGTTTAGACGCAGTGTACCTAATCTAAAAGTAGTGGCCTTATTTGACCCTACTGTAGATGGTGAAATGGATCCTACAACCGCTGTTATCAAAGATGAAGCATTGGAGGAAATCTTAGAGGACTATAATACATATTTTAATCAAAATTTACTGTATCAAGTTATACTTCATTTAAGCGTGATGTTTGTGCTAGACTTGCGCATAAGCTGCAATATCGTTCTAATGATGTAGAAATTGATACAGATAAATACATTGATGTTGTAATTGTCGTTAAACAATTACTGACAGGTTTTGATTCAAAATATGTAAATACATATATGTTGATAAAATTATGGCTTATGAAGAGATAGTACAAGCTTTCTCTAGAACAAACCGTTTATATGGTCCAGAGAAACCATTTGGTAGCATTAGATATTATCGTAAGATACATACTATGTCTCGTAACATTCAAGATGCTTTTAGGTTATATTCTGGATCGGTACCTGAAGGGTTATATGCAGATAAAAAAAGATCAGAATATTCGCAAAATGAATGTTATAGTAGAGGATATTTCAGATTTATTTATATCAGAAGGTATAGAATACTATTCAAAATTACCGGATAATATAGCGAGTCGACATAAATTTGGTCGCTTATTCTATCAATTGCGTATCTTAATGGAAGCCATTCGTCTGCAGATGTTTACGTGGCAAAAGAATATTGATGAGAAACTAGGACTAAATTTAGATGAGGAAACGTATAACACATTAGCAGTTCGATATGGTGAATTATATACTCTAGTACACCTGATGGTAAAGCTAATCCAGTGATTCCTTTTGATATAACTGCCAAAGCTCATAAGCAAGAGTCTATTCGGATTGATGCTGATTATATGAATAAAAATTTTGAGAAGTATATCAGAGCATATAATATTGATGACTTTGATAAGACATTAATTGATCGATTAAGAATGATGCTTCATAAAAGTTTTGCGCAATTATCGCAAGATGAACAACGCTGCCAGACAAATTTTGGTTGATATAGAACATAAGCGATTAGTTATTGATGAAAATAAGACTTTGACTGATTATATTAATGAATATATGAATGTCGACTGGAATGCAAAGATACAGTATTGTATTTACTTGTTGGGGTAGACGAAGCTAAGCTGAGGGCTTTGTTAAATGCTCATGTTAATGAAACTAATATTGATGAATATGGACGCTTTAATGACTTGATTTCTACTGTAGATATTGAGCGAATTTAAACAAAATTTAGGAATTGTTGAGCAACCCCATTGGAAATGTATAATTAAAATTAAAAAATATACTTAGAGAGTTTGTTATTTATAATAAGCTTGATGGGTATAAATCGTAAATTTGCTTTACAGTATACTATAAAAATAGCAGGATTATTCTCCTTCTTATTTTTTGTTATGCTCTAAACTTTCACAATACTCATATAAATATGACGGGAAAGTGAGAATAAAAAGTATCATATATCTTGATAGTGATTTTGAGTGGTGCTGTAAAATTTGATGTTGAATTTACCTGATAATTTAACTACAATAGTGATAAGGTATTTAAAAGATGAGTGTTATATCACTAAAGTATTGTGGAGGTGATTGGATGCCGAATATAAAACCTATTTCAGATTTACGTAACTATTCTGAAGTTTTACGAGATGTTACTATAGATAGTCCAGTATTTTAACTAAAATGGTAGAGGTAGATATGCAATTATGGATATCCAAGATTATGAACGTGTAATGGCTACAATAAAACTTATGGGCGCTTTAGAGAGCGGTCGTAAGTCTGGTGAAGAACAAGGATGGATTTCATCAGAGCAACTAAAGAGTGAATTGGGATTTAATTATGAATAATCAAATTAGCTATGCACCAAAAGCACGAGAAGATTTGCTAGAAATAAAATCTTTTTATAGAAGAAGAATCAGGTGATATTGAGTTAGCTAAGAAAAACCATTTCGGATATAGTGACTACAAATGAATCGTTGTGTATATTTCCAGAAATGGGGCAGCGATTATTGATTAATCTAGAAAGTAAAATTGAATACAGATATTTACTTTGTCATAATTATTTAAGTTTTTACCGTTATTTAGACCGGACTATCTATATTGATAGAATATTAAACAGTAGACGTGATTATCTTAGAATATTATTAGATGAAGTACATTAGTTCTTATAAGCACTATCGTTAATCGATGGTGCTTTTTTTATGGGCTTTACTTAAAGTCCTTTAATAAAGTCCCGTCTTTCATAAATCCTCGAAGAGTGATACAATATAGATTATATATTCATTTTTTAGAAAAGAGGCTATTATGGAACGGATTCAAGATCTTGTGTACACGCATGTGCAGGGTGGCCAGTTTAGATGGGTCACTGTTAGCACATTGATGCTCGCATTGGGCACGATTCTGCATTTGGTGAGCCCTAGTGTGGCTGGGGTAACGCCGAACTGGACGATTGCTACCTACTGCGTAGCTATTTTATTGACTCGTCCTAGTTTGAGTCAAACGTTGGGGATTGGCCTTGTGGCGGCCTCATCAATGTTTTGACATCTAAGTCAGCATTCCCTTACGGTAACTTGTTGTCTGAACCAGGCGGTGCGTTGACGGCCGCTCTCGTGACACGTGCTATGTTGTCCATGAAGTTCCGTAAAATTGGTGGCTTTGATTTGACGCCAATCCTATCTGGATTTTTAGCGACTGTTGTATCTGGCGGTATCTTCGTTACCATTTTGTGGAAAGTATTGGGCTTACCAGACAATGTATATATGTATGGTATGTGGCCGATGGTTCTTATCGTAGGCGCTTTGAATGGTGCCATTACGCCAATCTTGTACATTCCGGCGCAACGTCTATTCTCTAAACGCGGTATGTTGCCGAGTGCAGAGGAATTGACGTTCTGATCATAGTCATTTGACAATCTTGCCTGAGCGCCAAGCTAAGATTTCCATTGAACACGTAAATTACTACCATCCTAAGGCGACGACGCCATCTCTTGAAAATATCAATCTCGATGTGCATGATGGTGACTTCTTCGTTGTGACTGGTCCTGCCGGTTGTGGTAAAAGTACCCTTTGCATGGCCATGGTAGGGGCTGTACTTAAATTTTACGGCGGCCGCCTTGAAGGCATGGTGTTCGTAGATGGTAAAGCGACTACACAAATGGAAATTCCAGAGCCTTAGCGAACCATATCGGTGTAGTTCTTGCCGATTACGACACTCAACTCGTAACGATGACAGTTCGTGAAGAAGTGGCCTTTGCCATGGAAAATCGCGGTTATGACCGTGAAACAATTAAAGCACGTTCTGAAGAGGTGTTTGCACAAGTTGGTCTTATCGGCTTAGAAGATCGTAAAATCACTAGTCTATCCGGTGGTCAACGCCAACGTTTGGCGATCGCTTCCGTATTGGCTACGAACCCAACGGTTCTTGTTCTTGATGAACCAACGAGCTCCCTCGACCCAGATGGGACTGCCGAATTATATCGTCTCGTAGGTGATTTAAATCAAAAAACACGGTATTACCGTTGTTGTTATCGATCATGATTTACATGCTGTATTGCCGTATGCAAACCGCATGGCTCTCATGGTGGATGGGTCTATTGCGTGCGATGACGATGTACCAACTACGCTTCGTTACATGTACGAACACAATATTCACGTAGATGCGTTGCCATCCGTGTTCACTACGTACATGGAACTTGAACAAGCGGGCTTCCACAGTGATGAGCCTTGGCTTAGCATCGAGTCTGCTATCAAGGGCTTGCACCAAATTGAAATGGCTCATGCCATCCAAACTGAGGTGCATGGTGAAAGCAACTCTGCCGATAACAAAACAAATACTACTGCAGTAGAAGATAGAAAACCTATTCAACGCGTTGATGATGTACAAGGAAAGGACGGTGGCGCTCATGCTTAAGGTTGAAAATATCCGCTTTGGCTATGTGCCATCTGTAGACATCTTCCGTGATGTAACTTTCACTATCGAAGGCGGCGAATATATCGCCATCGGTGGTCGCAATGGTTGTGGTAAAACGACTATCACTCGTTTGCTCGTAGGGCTTGAAAAGGCTCGCGAAGGCCGCATGTACTATAATGGCACAGATATTACGTCTATGCCGCCATCTAAACGTGGTCAATTTATTGGTTATGTATTCCAACAACCAGACCGCCAAATGTTTAGACCCACAGTAGCAACCGAGGTTGCCTTCGGTCCTGAATCATTAGGTCGCACTAAATCCGAAGTGAAACAAATCGTCGACGAAGTGTTGGAACGCACAGGTATTGCTCACTTGCGTGATGCGTATCCTCCAACATTGCGCCGCGGCGAAAAGCAACGCGTTGCTATCGCTTCTGCACTAGCAATGCAATCTAAAAATCCTTATTCTAGACGAACCAACAAGTGGTCAAGATGGTAAGGAAACTAAAGAGTTGTTAGCACTATTGCGTCAACTTAATCAAGAAGGCATTACTTATATTCTTATTACACATGATATGGAAATCATGGCTAGCGAATGTAGCCGTGCGCTTATCATGGGTAACCAAACAGTTGCCTTCGATGGCAATCCAGAAGAATTATTCAAGAAATCTACAGACGAATTGCAAGACTTAGGGCCTTACAAAACCGCCAAGTGTGGAACTTTCACTAGCGGTACCATCCTCGGTTATTGCAAATCCATGGATGAATTGAAATCTAAGTTAGTGGCTCAGTTGGGCAGAAAAATAGGAGGGACATATGGAACGTTTAGTACCGTTAACAAAAATCTTGATGACTCTCGTTGTATCCGTGTGGGCCATTCTATTGCGCGACTGGGTATCTCTATTGGCTTTAGTCGTTGTAGAACTTGTCGTGTTATTTGTTGCAGGTTTATTGATCAAACAACGTAAGGCTGTAGCGGCATTGACCAGTTTTGCCGTATTCCTTGGCATCGTTCAATTCCTCGGCAGCGGCGATATAGCATCTGCCATCGTATCCGGCTTGCGTATGCTTGCCATGACACTTGTATTCATTTGCTTGTTGGCAACTACAAAATTGCAAGACCTTACAGCAGCGCTCGTAACACAATGCAAAATTCCTTACGAATATGCATTTATGTTCACGGCAGCACTACGCTTTGTGCCTGATTTCATTGCTGAAAGCCATGCTGTACAAGAGGCACAAGCGTGTCGTGGTTTATCCTTAGAAGGCAACTTAAAGCGCATGAAATCTTACGCATCCGTTATCCAACCATTGCTCTTAAAAATCCTTGGGCCGCTCCGAAACAATGGCGCTCTCTCTAGAACTACGTGGCTTTGGTGGACCTACACATAGCTTTGCAGCGTCCGTAGGATTGAAAACTATGGACTATGCTGTGATTGGCGCATTGATTGTTATTACAGTACTACTATTTGTAATTGTGTAATAGATAGAACTAGACAAATTCATAGAATAAGGTATACTATAATTAGCTTAAAGAGTATGAGGTATCTTAATTGGTACATCGTAAAAAAAGACCCCTAGGAATGGCGAAATACCTAGGGGGCTTTTTATTTATCTTTTCACGGAGATAAACCGACGCTCAATCACCAGTTTAAATACCAGTCGAGCAATTTATAAATGAGGTAGCTAACCACATTTATCGTAACTGGTATAATAAAGAGTATGAGGAATTTTCTCATTGGTACACCTCCTTCCTAAAAATTTGTTTCCCCAGGATGGAGTTGGTGACATCTTGATTATAGCAAAACTTCAATTTCATAAATAGCGATATACAAGGTACTGGCTATAAATTTATAGGAATGACGAAAAGTTAGGAGTATATTACCGTGCTTACTATACGACCAATTACAAAGGATGATATACCATCTTGTTTAGATATTTATAATTACGAGGTTGTGAACGGTGTAGCAACGCTCGATCTTGAGCCGCGTACGTTGCCAGAGTGGCAGGAGTGGTATGAGGCGCATCAAACGCAGGAACACTGCATTTTTGCAGGCCTTATAGATGATGTAGTTGTAGGCTATGCATCGCTTTCACCGTATAGAACAAAGGATGCTTTCAAAAGCACCGTGGAATTATCTATTTACATTCATCAAGATTATAGAGGTAAGGGCGTGGCATCTAAATTGATGGCCCATATATTAGAACATGCCAAAGAAACGGAAACATTACATACGGTGGTGTCTGTTATTACGGCAGGAAATGCGGCAAGTACTGCGCTACATGAGCGTTTTGATTTACCTACTGTGGACTAACACCACAAGTTGGTTTCAAACATGGTAAATATCAGGATACCGAAACATACGCATTATTGGTATAATAAAACATAGATATTAAATTACAGACTAAATGTATAGATGATAGATAAGGGTTCACCACGGGTTAGGGTGAATAGGGTGATTGAATGAACATGAAAGATGAACGGCAGTTCGTTGGATACAGTAAGTATCGCAGCCGTCTCGTAGATGGTCATGTACATACAGAATTGTGTCCACATGGTAGTGGGGACCGGACTGCAATGACGACGAAAAGGCTATTGAGTTGCGTATTGAAAAGGTATGCCTTACAGAGCATGCGCCATTGCCAAAGGCTTTTGCCGTTGAATACGGTGGTGACCAAAAGGCCTATGATACAGCGTCTTTGAAATTGAACCAAGTAGATTCCTATCTAGAATTAGGCCGTCAATTGCAACGTGCTTATGGCACGCATATCGATATCTCCTCGGCTTTGAAGTGGATTACATTCCAGGCTTTGAGACAGATATTCAAGAGTTCCTCGACCGTTATGGTCCGTTGACGGATGACAATATTTTGTCTGTTCACTTTATGGAAGGCGTGAATAATGCCTTTTATTGCTTAGACTATAGCCCTGAAGAATTTGAAAAGGGCTTTGGTCCGTGGATTGAAAAGCAATATGAGTTATATTACAAATATTGCTCCACCGTGCGCCAAGCCGTGCGTGCTGACCTTGGCGAATATACGCCAAAACGAATTGGTCACTTTGATTTGATCAAGAAATACCAACACCACTTTGGCTTTGAGCATCTTGGATTAAGCCGCAATGCGCAGGTGGTAAGCGATATTTTACATATCATGCGCGTACAAGGTCGTGAACTAGACTACAATATGAGTGGCTTCTTTAAGCCAGACTGCCGTGAAATGTACCCAAGCCGCTTTATTCAAGGTATGGCTGCTATCATTGGGGTGCCATTTGTACTAGGCTCTGATGCACATAGCATAGCTGATATAGAAAAAAATTTGGGGCTAGATTGATGAGAAAGTTTTTTTCTTGGGATTATTATTCTCATAACTCTAATAACAGCTTTTATAGCTTTTTATGTTTTATCATGAACAATCATCAGGTGAGCTAGTTGGTCGCAGTGTATCTTTAGAATGAGCAACAGAAGCGGTAGGCCATGGTGCGAGGTGAGTTATTGGTAACGAGTATCGATAGGCATGGCACGGGGCTTGGCTTTGATATTGAATTATATCAAGCTTTAGCAGAGGTTGTGGATGTACCAGAATAGCCTTTGGTGGTGCTGGAAATATACAGCATTTTGTGGATTTATTTACAAAGATAAATGTGACTGGGCTCTTGTAGGGGTGTTGTTACATAACAAAGTTTTAACTATAAAAGATATTAAAAGGCCCTTTATAAATCAGGAGTCGTAGTAAGACAATAGATAATTACTATCAAAATAAAACGATAAAAGCATTCTCTAAGTAACGGAAAATGCTTTTTTGTTATGTCTTTAACTCATAATGTACATTCAAAATGAGAAATTGATAATTGACACTTCTATGTTTAGATATACAATATTATTGTAAGTACTAAAAGTTTTGAGAGCCAATGTGGCATGGATGTGCAAAAGATTTATCAGTTTTTTTTTATATAACACCATGTCACACAAGACAATTGGAGGTGTTTATATGGTTATGAATGGTATTTACTTAGTTATAGCCTCCGCGTGTATTCTGATTTTAGCGTACCGCTTTTATGGGGCTTTCATAGCGGCGAAAGTAATTAACATTGGATGAAAATCGTCCAACGCCAGCTATGGTCCACAATGATGGTCACGATTACGTGCCAACTAACAAATGGGTAACATTTGGTCATCACTTTGCAGCGATTGCTGGTGCAGGCCCTCTTTGTAGGTCCTGTTATCGCAGCCCAGTTCGGGTATTTGCCTGGTGCATTATGGATCCTTATCGGTTCTGTATTAGCCGGCGCTGTACATGACATGGTTATCTTGTTCGCATCCGTTCGCTATGATGGTAAATCTATTGCGGATATTGCACGTGAAGAAATCAGTAAATTTGCTGGTTTTGGTGCTATGCTTGCTACATTGTTCCTATTGATAAATCACCCTTGCTGGTATGGCCGTAGTAGTAGCTAACGCATTGCATAACTCCCCATGGGGTTTCTTCTCCGTATTTGCTACCATTCCAATCGCTATTTTCATTGGTATTTATTTGAAATGGTTGCGTCCTGGTAAAATTCAAGAAGCAACTATTATCGGTGTAGCGTTGATTTTCGCAGCTATTATCTACGGTCCAAACGTAGCAGCTAGCGAATATGCTTCTTGGTTTACATATGACTTGCAAAAAACCATCGAAATCATGCTTGCCGTGTATGGTTTCTTTGCAGCAGCATTGCCAGTATGGTTATTGCTTGCTCCTCGTGACTACTTGTCCACATACCTTAAAATCGGTACAATCGGCGCATTGGCTCTTGGCATTATCATCGTAATGCCTGAAATTCAAATGCCAGCTGTAACTCCTTACATCTGGGGTGGCGGTCCTGTATTGAAAGGGTCTGTATTCCCTTATATCTTCATTACTATCGCATGTGTGCGTTATCTGGTTTCCATACTGTTATCGCAAAGCCGGGTACAACACCTAAAATGCTTACTAATGAAAAAGAAATTTTACCTATCGGTTTGGTGCAATGTTAACAGAAGGCTTCATCGCTATGATGGCGTTGATTGCCGCAACTGCGTTGCATCCAGATGATTACTTCGCAATTAACTCCACTGTTGAATCCTTCAAAGCATTAGGTCTTCAAGTTCATGAATTACCAGCTTTGTCTGCGATGGTTGGCGAAGATTTGATGCACCGTCCTGGTGGCGCCGTATCCCTTGCAGTAGGTATGGCTCATATCTTCTCCAGATTGCCTAACATGGATACTTGATGGGTTACTGGTATCACTTCTGTATCATGTTCGAAGCATTGTTCATCATGACTTTGATTGATGCTGGTACTCGTGTAGGTCGTTACTTACTTCAAAATTATTAGGTCATTTCCATCCTAAATTCAACGACCAACATTGGGCTCCTGGCGTTTATGGTTGTGCAGCTTTAATTTGTATTTTGTGGGGCTACCTAGTTCTACAAGGTAACATCGGTAATATCTGGCCTTTATTCGGCGTATCTAACCAATTACTAGGTACCATGACATTGGCTGTAGGTACTACAGTTATCATGCGACTTGCCCGCAAACGTTATGCATGGTACAGGTATTCCTTTGTATCCTCATGGCTATCGTTGCTATCGCTGCCGACTTTGAAAACGTATTTAACAGCTATGTCCCAGCTGGTAAATGGGTTCTAGTGGCATTCAGTGCTGCTATGTTCCTCATGATTCTTATCGTATTAGTAGAAGCTGTACGCAGCTGGATTCGCTTGTCCAATATTCCTCAAGACTATCGCACTCAAGAAGAAATTCGAAGCTGAAAGCCCTGTAAAATACGGTAAAGGCGTAAAGCGTAAAATCAACTTAAGTAAACATTGGGTTGATGGGGCAAAAACTCGACATAACATCTTAAAGTCACTCATACGGTATGAATTTTATTTTAATGGGAAGTCTCATATATGACGCCCAATGTTGCCAAATGTACGTAAATAGATATTTAATTTTTACTGCGATATATTTTTGGGGACCCTAATGTTTAAAGCCTATACCGGATAAATATAAATGCATCACAGTAATATAACGAGACCAATCAAAATAAAATGCTTATGATATAATAGGGCTATGAAACATTACATGCGTTCCTATTGGACAAAATATAAACAATTGTATAAGAAAGGCTTAAAAGGCATTGCTGCTTTTCTTGCCATTGGAGCGATTATAGTCTTTGTGCTCGCTACGATAGCAAGCCGTGGGATGGCGTTATTTTTAACAGGGTAATGGCGCGTCAAACGATGATGCGTGGGACTGTAACGGTAGAGAGTTTAACTGCAACACCGTGGGGACATTATCCTTTACTGATTTGGTGTGGAAGGACCCTGAAGGCCGTGGTGCTCACAGTTGCCAGATGGAAAGATGCGCGTTAATATGTGGGACGTAGTCACTCATGGAACTTTAAGGCTTCTGCTATAAACGGAATCGAGTTAAATGATGCGACCATTTGTAGTCGATTTAGACAACAACGGTCTTGACTTCGTGCCTGCCTCACCTGATGTAAACAAGCCTCTTAATGAGGTAGGAGCCGCGACCTAAACCGCCTAAAAAAGACGACTCAAGAGCGACAGGAGGAACTGGGCAAGAAGGTTCGTAATTTTTAATTGGGACGGTCAACATTTAAATCTTACGATTACATTAAAATAACCAGCTAGAAATCACCAGAAAATCGTCACTATGTAATGAAGAACGTGAATTCTAAATCCATCTTGATAGTAACCGTGCTATTCGCATTGATATGAAACCGGTAAGTTCGGTGGAACCGCTATTGGTGATGGAATGACACTAAAAAGGTCGCGTTGATTTAAAGGATGTAAAGCATCGCATGCCTCAGTTAGATTTACAGTTTGATGTGAAGGGTGTGGACCCATCATCTCTTAGTTTTTGGCGATGATATTCACGATGCCATGACCTTGCTGACAAAGTAACTGGTATTTTAATCGACCGTTGGCTAAAGGATCGTGTAACGATGCCTATTTTACGTATTCCTGCGCTTACCTTTGAAAACGTAGTAGGCGATGTAACGTACCAAGATGGCATTTTGAATTTTTGAAAATGTAAATGCCAATGTATACGGTGGAAAGCTAGAGGCAAAGGGCATATATAATCTTAGATACAAAGGCCTATACGATTACAGGGATAGCAAAGGACCTTGATAGTAGTGAGGCTCTTAAAACACCTGAATTTGTTGTACCGGTGTCGGCTAATTTGAACTTTAAAAGCGAAGGCCAGCCTCGTGATATGGAGGTATGGGGAAATTTCTGGTCTGGAGAAGGCCACTATATGCTCATTCTATTAAAAAATATTACGGGAACTTTCACAATAAAAGGACGTCATCTTGTCATTCAGCGATGTGAAGGTAAATACGAATATTACGACCATTTCCACAGATGCGTTGCGCATCGATAATGGTCAGCTTACGATGGGGCCTCTCAACATTACATCCCACGGGGGAGTAATTTTATCATCTATGATGAAGAATCATTCGATGGATTTCGATGAGAATATGGATCATTATTAAATCAGGCATGAAGGAAGCTGTGTAAAAATAGCAAACGTTCATCTGCTTCGGCCAAAGGTCTTGATAACTTCAAGCCTCCTGAGGTTTTAAAAGAATCCTTTGGTGATGTAAAAACGTCAAATGGATGGGGTGAAAAATACTCTTAAAAAGATATCAAAATAAAATGATAAATGAAATATGCATGATGTTAACTCTCTTTCATTGTGGGTTTAGTTGGCTGGTTTATAATAAACTTCCGTTATCATGATTTTGATAAATACTTTTGTGTTTTGGAGGTTTTATGAAAGTATCAAAACAATTCTCTATCGTTTTGGCTGCATCTGTACTTGCATTTGCTGTTACATTAGCACCACAACAAATAAACGCTTCTTATGGCTACAAATATACTGACTCCCAACGCCCACCAGTATCTACTCCAACGAGGTTATGTTAATCCAGCTATGGGCTCTACTGTAACAGTTACAGATCATGCATATACTACACAAATAAATTGACTACTCCTAAAAGCTAGTACTACTATTGAAAGCACTAATGCGAATAATACTGCACCAAAATACTCTGATTACAATGATATTGCAGCGTACTCTAGCAGTAGCTGATTATTTCATGGCTAAAATTATGGCTATGTTTGGTAATGGTAACACAACAACTTAACCGTTATGGTTTGGTAAATAATATAGTCATCAAATATAGTGTAACTAATTTCGAATAACTATATACGTTATATACAAATAAAAAAGGTCCCCTTGAGGGACCTTTTATTTAACCTAGATACGTTACAGCTTTAATAGGTTTGTGAAAAAATCTATTAAGTTCTTATCGATCCTAATCCGTTAGCACGTTGGTATTCAGATACATCTGTAGATGTTGTTGGTTCATTTGTTGTGACAGTATCTTTGGCTAACGATTTTTTGATTTTAATAAGTGGTTTTCTGTTGCTTTTTGGATCTTCTTTTTCTTCACATCCTCTTGAGCTGGTGGTAAGAATGTATTGAGTTCATTCTTATGAGATACCTCTGTGTTTGTAGTGGATGCCAATTGTGCGCGTTGAGGGCGATGAAGATTTCATCCTTCATGTAATTTTCGTCGTTCAATAATAATTTGAAACATGTGGTTTTACAAAGATAGTACCATCTACTTTGCATTTGCAGGCAAGAAGGTTTCCGGATGTATCAAGGTTGATAATTTTTAATTTGCCATGAGCGTACTACTTCAGCAGAGTCTGGTTGGATTGGCTAATGTGGCAATGTTCATATCTACCAACGCTGTTTTAGTAGGCTCATCCCAAGCTACTTTATAGCCCAATGCTAGATCTTGGCGCAATGCTACGAGGGGTTGACCATCTACATAGATTACGTTTTGTTGACCAAAATTAATTTGCCATCTACATTAATGTGATGAGCAGTTGGTAACAGATGCTGGCTTTTTCAAGGTTCATAGCTGGACCTGGATTCTCCATGCCAATAGCTGCTTATGCAGGTTGTACTGTGCCAAATGTGAAAGCTAGTAATGCACCTACAGCGATGCTAGATAAAATAAGCTGTTTTAATTTCATAACCTCCATAAGGTGTTATATCGTTCTGAATGTATTAACATTACCAAATGATAATATTTTATTTTGTTAAATTTAATTGTCCTGATTCACTAGCTAGGATATGCCCTAGGATGACAGGTCAAACCAGATTTTTGCGACCATTTACATTTCTTATGTACCATGATCAAAGAAAATGGTTGAAGATCTAAGTCTTTGAAATTATATCTATTTGGTTTACCCCTACAATCACGGGACTTTAACAAACACCTGAGGACTGCACTTAACATCATCATGAAAGACCCATTTCATCAAGTTGATGGATCCTATTTAAGTATATTGAGGGGGTATGGGGCAGTTGATTTGCATGCTTTGCGGCAAGTTGGTTTTGTCCATCGATCCATACGCAAACTACGGCAAGCCTGGTACAAGTGGGAAAAAAGACTGCCAAAGGCGCCTTCATTTCCACGACATGCGGCCTGAGCGCGTAGCATATCGTTAATATGGCATACGAATTTTTAACAATGGTCATCGTTCATAATGTTTTTTTATGATTGGTGTGACCTTGTCTATACACCCTACGTCGATTATGGTAGGGACGAATACCTATATAGAATCACAAAATAAATGGACTCGATGGAACGGCTATATTATCTTTGTCTTTGCTCCTATTTGTTATGGACTTTTCTAACAAATGCTGTATATCTAACTTTTACGATATATACGGCAATCTTTTCAAGTGAACTATCGTCTCGGTTTGATTTTATGGATATTTTCTTTAGTGAAAGTTTCCAAATCGTTGTAGTGGTCTGTATTTTTGCATGTTATTCAAGTTTTGGGCCTCGTCGATGTGGCCCATGGTGAAAGAAATCTATCCTTTTACTATAGCCAAGTAGAGGATGGCAAGGAGCCGACCATCTTGGATGGAGCGATACATGGAAAGCGATGGGAAGGGCTCGCTGGGGCAAGTATAATAGGACTCTATACACATGCTGTGGATGACCAAGCGGAGTATGTGGACATATATTGTCTGCGTTGTGTGGTTCAAGGTACTTGCTATGCTAGTCAATGTACTAGTTTCACCTGTTATCAACCGCATTATGCACACCAATAATGAACTAGCCCACATGTGATTCTTGATCCTTATATTATTTCTATGTACTGGCAGGCTTTTTTATGGGGCCATGTGGCGTTACATCATGACTTGAGTAAAGCATATAGATTGGCAAAGAGCGTTGTTATATCCTTAGTTCCTCGTCTAAGTGTATTGGTGGGGGCCGTTCTCTTTATTGGATTATCTTTAGCCATCATCTTTGTGCCTATCACGTGGGATGTGGTGGTGGACGTGCTTACAAGTAAATAAATGAACCTAGTTATTTCCTGTACTTTTGGGGTTTTAAAAGCTATTCTCATTCTCTTGACAATGAATTGATTCAGGTGTTAGAGTATGGTTGTATTAATCAGAATGCATAAACGTTTATACCCAGTGTATAGTGAGTAACAAGGTGAAATACATATCGTCCTTGGGATATTCCTGAGGGACGATTTTTATCATCTGTCGCTAGAGGGAGGATCAGATGAGCATAGTAACAAATCAAACAACTGAACTGATTGGTAAAACGCCGGTATATCAATTACCAAATACCAATATTTATGTAAAACTTGAAAAAATATAATGTAGGTGGCTCTGTGAAAGACCGTGCCGTTCTTGGCATGTTACAAGATGCCAAGGAGAAAGGCCGTATCCATGAGGATAGCATCATCGTAGAGGCTACAAGTGGCAATACAGGTATTGCTCTTGCCATGGTGGGCGCTATCTTACATATTAAAACTGTAATTATTATGCCTGAAAGCATGAGTAAAGAACGTCGTGAACTTATTAAAGGCGTACGGTGCACAACTCATCTTAACACCAAAGAAACGGGCATGAAGGGTGCTCTTGAACGAGCAAATGAAATCTTAGAGAAATATCTAATGCGTTTACTTTGGGCCAATTTTTGTAAATCCTGCGAATCCAGATATGCATTACCGTACTACGGGCGCTGAAATCGTAGAGCAAGTGCCAAATGTTGACATTTTCATAGCAGGTATTGGCACTGGTGGTACTTTCACAGTGTTACTAGACGATTGAAAGGCATAATCCGAATCTGAAAAGCTATCGCAGTGGAAACCAACAGGATCTCCAGCCATTACAGAAGGCAAAGGGTGGTCCTCACAAAATTCAAAGGCATTGGTGCTGGTTTCATTCCAGAAAACTTTGACCAAAGTTTGATGGATGGCGTACAAACTGTGAGCGATGAAGCCTTTGGCGAAGTACAAACCTTTATGCGTGAAAGCGGTGGCATTTCTATTGGACTTTCAGCGGGGGCTGCCATCGTAGCAGACAAAACGTATTGCTCAAGACATGAACCAAAAGGCGAATATCGTTGTCATCGCTCCAGATGGGGTGGAAAAATACCTATCTCTTTTAGATTTTGCAAATAATGAATACGTAAAGTAACGGATTTCGCATAGATAAAACATCTTATGTATAGGAATACAGACCACATATGTTGTATACTATATATTATATGAGCAGCAGAGTTATTTGAGATGGAGTCACTATGATGCAAGGTTTGCGCGAATTATGGGACAAAATTCAATATAATATTAAGCGCGTAATGGATTCTGACCCAGCCGCAACAAGCGTGTGGATGGTTATTTGGACGTATCCGCATATTACGGCCTTGTTCTGGCATTTCTTTGCGCACCGCCTCTATAAGGCGGGATGGCCAACCTTGGCTCGTCGTGTGGCATTACATTCTCGTCACGTAACGGGCATTGAAATTCCATCCAGGTGCAACAGATTTACCGCGGTTCATTTATTGACCATGGTATGGGCGTTGTGAATCAGTGAAACTGCCATCGTAGGCGATAATGTAACATTATTCCATCAAAGTAACGTTAGGCGGTATGTCCTCTAAACAGGAAAAACGCCATCCAACCATCGAAGATGAAGTGCTTATCGGTACAGGCACAAAAATCTTAGGGGATATTACCATTGGTGCACGCACAAAAATCGGTTGTAACCTTGTTATTAAACATGATATCCCTAAAGACATGGTTATCTTTGAAACGGATCCAGAAAATATGTATGTCCGTAAACCTCGTCGTACTAATAATGGTAAAAGGCTGAGGAAAAAGAAAATCCTGATGGCTACATAGAATACTATATTTAATATAGTAGTAAAACAAATCTGGTTCATCGAATCCATGTTGAAATAATACAATTGACAATGCCTTATTGGGTATGATATGATTACCCAGTAAAGCATGGAGGATTACTCAAGAGGCTGAAGGGACGGTTTGCTAAATCGTTGGGGCGGGTTGCAAACCGTCTAGGGTTCGAATCCCTAATCCTCCGCCATGTATCATCATTCGAAGGGTCTTTTAATGGTTTTTAATTTCATATAATGGCAAAAAGGATTCAAGTGAATCGAAGGGTCTTATAAATAGTTATTGTATTACACAGGCGTTTATAGAGTTGACGTATCACAGGGGGTACTCATATAATAAGATTGTATCAAAAAATGTAATTTTAAGGAGACTCTTATGAATACAAATATTACGTCAAATGAATATTATCCGTCGTGCATTAGGCATTGGCGCATTGTTTAGTAGCCTCTGTTGGTTTTGTTCACGCTGAAAGTATTGCTATTCCAAGCGCACGTCCTATGATTGATGGTATCGGTGCTGATGTAGAGACAATTAGCAGGCTTAGCAAAGTACAACATCATGTAAGTGCAGATGTTGTTACGCCAAATGATTGGACATACGGCTCTGCAAACACTTATCAAACATGGTGCTATTACTGATACCCATGGTTTTGCTTTTGATGGTACCAGCTATACAAAAGATGAGCTCATGCCTCTTATTGATGAGGTGGTAACAAAACGTGAGCAAATGAACGAAAATGATCGTAATATGCGTTGCGTATTTACCAAGAAAATATGCGTGATGTAATGGATTATCGCATCGCTCGCGATAAAGAAAATCACCGAAGAGCGCCGTCAAAATTAGACGCAAAACGCGCTGAAAAAGGCTAAAGAAATCTGGTAAAACATACCAAGTATCTACATCTCAACAAAGAGGCTTTAGATACAGCTACTGATGAAGTGGCAAAACCAGAAGAGCGCGCTTTAACAGATGAACAAATCAAAGAAAAAATGAAGAAATTCAAAATTGATGATTCTCGTGTTAAAGTAAATAATAATGTGCGCATCCGTTATACCGGTGGTAAGGATACAAAATCTAAAACCGATGCTCGCATGCAAACGGAGATGACCTTTACTCTATAACCCTTAATAAGGAGTTATAATGATTGATTTCTTAAAGAAACAGTTGTTTACTGTTCACCAAAATGGTAGCACCAGGTGAGCGAGGTCTTTTAAATTTATAGGCTGGCATTATTGTAACTGTAGGGTTTATCGACCCTGGCAATTGGGCGCTAATCTCCGCCGGTGCTAGTTATGGTTACGAACTTTTTATGGGTAGTAACACTATCTACGATTATGCTGATTTTATTAAGCATAATGTGGCTCACGGGCATTGTACGGGGCCAATGCTTATCCGAATGTGCCTATGAATTTTTACCGCGTTACGTGTCTCGATTTGTATTGAGTACAGCTGGCATTGCAACAAGCTGCAGAACGGCATTGGCTGAATTTATCGGCGCGCTATTGCATTGAAAAAAATGCTCTTGGCATTCCGCTTCTGATAGGTAGTATTAACGGCCGCTATATGTACTGTTATGCTCATTACAAACTCCTATCGAAAACTGGAGCGGATTATTGCAGGTTTTTGTATCCTTATTGCATTGGCCTACCTCGTTGAGGTCAATATGGTCAATGTAGAATTGGGCGGCAGCAGGCATTGGTTGGGTAGATCCTAAGATTCCGGAATGAATCGATGCTCGTTATTTTGAGTATCTTAGGGGCTGTTATTATGCCTCACAATTTGTTTCTTGCACTCAGAAATCATCCAAAGTCGCCAATTTAACACGCAAAGATCCTTCTATAATGAAGCGCCAATTGCGTTATGAATTCCCTAGACACCTTATTCTCTATGGGGGGATTGGGTGGATGATTAATTCCGCCATGATTTTATTGGCGGCAAAGCAGTGTTCTTTACTCACGGCATTGAAGTAACAGAGGCTGGAACAGGCGGAGGAGTTGTTACGGCCTCTCATTGGCCCTACAAGAGGTACTATCTTTGCTATCGCATTGCTCTTTGCGGGCTTTGCCTCTTCTGCTACAGCAGGTATGGCAGGAGCGAGTATATTTGCAGGCATGTTTTGGTGAGTCTTACGATATGAAAGACTTCCATACTCGATTAGCTTGGCTTTAACATACATTCCGGCATTGCTGTTGATTGTATTTGTTACTGATTCATTCCAAGCATTGCTGATTTCTCAAATGTTCTTGAGTTTTGCAACTACCTATTACAATTTTTTGCAGCTCTATATGACGAGTAGCCGTAAGGTGATGGGGGGCAATATACGAACCATACATATACGAATGTACTATTATGGGGCATTGGTATTGTTGTTACCGTTATGAATATTTACCTACTCATTGTAGGATAATAGGAAAAGACCGCGTTAGCGGTCTTTTTTTTATAACAGGTGTTCAAATTTATAAAGTTACATTAATCATGCAACATTATTTTATTAGAATTACTTTGTCATATAACTGGTATAGTTGATATGTAAAAGTGTATCCATGAATAACCATGTGGGCTATAAAATATGTTACAATTAAAGATAGTATAAATCCTGTAGGGAACATTCCCTCACCAGTGTAATAGATAGAAATTAGAGGACCTAATGGCAGACGAAGAAGTAAAAGTACAAGATGCAATGCAATCTGATTTTAGTGTTGTAGTAAACGACATTGCAGAGGAATTATTAACGCGCCTAAATATGGATGAGGATGGCTCTGTTATCGATATGTTCCAAACAGGTTCTTTTGATCCTTGGCAATTATTCGTGTTCTTTGGCGCTTTAGAAAAAAGCTCTCGTTGATTTTAGAACTGATAAACGCAAGAAAACAGTTATTGTTCACGCTCAACCTGAGGCTCTTATCGGCATTGGTCGCGGTAACACCTGTATCTACTATGCTCGAACACGTTCTAATGTCTCGCTTGAACGACATGAGCGAAGGTCGTCTAGAAACTGGCATGCTTACAGTATCTGCTGGAAAGCATCGACTACGAAGGTGTAAATTTAAAAAGGTCGTCACGTTGTTATCGTATGCGATCTTGTAGATGAAGATTCTGATTACCTTAAAGAATGCATTAAACTATGTAAAGAAATGAAAGCTAGCCATGTAGTGGCTGTGCCTCTTATGTTGTGGAATCCTGAGTTGATCGACAATTTGACAGAGGAAACTATCAAGGCGGAATTATCTCATGAAAATCGTCCTCTCTCCTAGTAAGACAAAAAAACGATTACTACTGTTGGCAATGATGGGGCAGTACATAGTGCAGTTCAGGACGGTCAATTTCAACCGCACATTACGCAAGACATTGTAAAACATGTGCAGTCCCTAGATGTGGCGGCCCTTGGTAAGGCTTTGAAACTCAAGGATGATAAGGCGCAGGCGCTCTTTGATTTCTATCAAGCTTTTGAGTCCCATCCTGTTGGGCATGCTTGTGAAAGCTACGATGGCATTGCTTTCAAATATTTGAACTGGTCGAATTTGGACTGAAGAGGCTAAGGCCTTTGGTGAAAGCCACCTCGTTGTGATGTCTGCCTTGTACGGCGTCGTAGAGCCTATGATGGGCGTTAGAGACTATCGACTCGATATGGTGGATAAGGTAGGCATTAACTTATATGACACGTGGCGTGAAGCGGTAGATGCATACTTTCACAAGGAAGATTGGATTCTCAATCTAGCGTCTAAAGAATATGCTAAAATGGTAAACCATCCAAAGGTAGTGACCGTTGAATTTTGGGAATTACGAGGCGATACATTTAAACAGATGAGTACGTCCTCTAAAATGAGTCGCGGTGTGATGGCTCACGAATGTTTAACTCGACAAGTGAAACATGTGCGGGATTTGCCACGCGAAGTTAATGGATTTACCTGTGTTACAGATATTGAATCCATTACCATACCAAAAAGCGAATCGATGACGATTCGTTATGAAAGGAAGTGATTGTTTGCAAGTGCAAGACATTCTTGCCAAAAGACCTCGTTGGCGATGAATGGCTAACAGAGGATGAGCTAAAGATTTCTCATGTCTGTAACTGATGAAGAACAGTTGCAGTTAATATATAAAAGGCTTATGAAGTAAAGGCGAAATATGTAAAACCTGTGGCGTACTATCGTGGCCTCATCAGTTCTCGAACCGATGCATCAAAAAGCACTGTAATTATTGCGGTATTCGTCGTGAAAATGACAAGACGGAACGCTTTGATATGAACCGTGAAGATATCATCAAAATGGCGCAGTGGGCCTATGACCATGAATATGGTTCTATTACCGCTCAATCTGGCGAACGTTGTGATGATGCCTTCGTCGATTATGTAGTAATGCCATTCGCGATATTAAAGCCATTGGCGATGGTTCTCTAGGCATTACGATGCGTAGGGAACAAAGCGAAGAAGGGCGTACCGCCGCCGCATGCGTAAGCCGGTGCGAGCCGTTGTTGTGCGCATTGAAACAACAAATAAAACTATATCATAAAATTCATCCTCAAGATGAACTACACTCTTTGAAACGCGCGTTGAATGCTTACGTAGCTTGCGCCGTGTAGGCTTCAAGTAAGGTACAGGCGTCATGATTGGTTTGCCTGGTCAAACAGAAGAAGACTTGGTAAAATGATATCTTGTTCTATCGCGATATGGATATCGACATGATACGCATGGGACCGTATGGTACATCATGATGATACGCCGTTAGATAAAGGCATTAGCTATGGGCATCGATGACGAAGCTGGTAAATTGCGCCGCCGTATTCAATTGGGCCTTAAGATGATTGCGTTAACACGTTTATTCTTAAAGACGTAAATATTGCAGCTACAACAGCATTACAAGCGTTGGATAAACTAGGCCGTGAAAAGGGCCTTCTTTGCGGGTGCCAATATTTTGATGCCTATCATTACTATTCCGGAACACCGTGCAAAATATTTGCTGTACGATAATAAGCCTTGCGTAGATGATAATGCAGATAAATGTAAAGACTTCTTAACGCGCGTTATGTCCATCGGCGATACCGTTGGCTGGAAGCAAAATGGTGACTCCAAACATTACGGCAAGCGTACGGGAGGAGTTTTAGTTTTCTCTGTGTATCTAATTCATTGATCCTATTATAAGTTTTGGGGTAGGTTTATCTATATAGATGGGGGGCCCCATTACATGAGGTGTATTATGGAGACAAATGGTATTCTGATTTTGGCGGTTGTTTGCTAGTCCTTTTAAAGGCGGTATTGATCAAGTCGTACAATCATGGGACATTGAAAAAAGGTTTCTAGGGACACTGTGTTTTGTGGGCTATCCCATATATTATATTGGCTTTATTTGGGACTATGTTAATTCCATTTCTCCCTCATAATGAATTTACTGCTTTAACCTATTTACTCAGTATCGGTGCCAGTTTTATATTCATCTTTGCATATATTATTAGTATCGGCTGGTCCTTTGTGATGGTGGCCATCGGTTCCTATGTATATAACTGGGTTATCACTAAGATGGGTGGTACCGACAACGTACAAGCTGTTATGAAAGTTAGTTGGTATCTACAAGGGTATGGGATTATTATTATTTAGTATTGGTTATACATAGTCTTGGTTTTAATGGGCATATTTAGGTCTCGCATCCATAGTAGTGCCTTTGCTGGTGTTATCTATTTTGTAGGAACTTTAGCAATTTTTGTTATATCTATTTGGGTATCCTTAGAACTTTGGCAAGACAGGTCATGTTACGAAGATGAAAGTATTCATTGCTTGCATCTTAACATCCATAATCTTCGCTATAATTTGGGCGCTTTTCATGGCGCTTCTTGGTGGCTGTGCCTCTTTAGTTGGTAGATAATACTGATTTATAAATTAATATTTAATAAAAGTCCTCTTTTTTTGATAAAATTTTTTCGAAAAAAGAGGACTTTTTAGTATGTGTGTCGAAATGTATTAGCAAAAGCCGTAATTTGCCATAATGAGGCGATTCCGATGAAAGAAGTACAGTAGTGATAAAATTAAGAAATGTTGCTGTTTGTTTCCCACGATGGTGCGGGTAAAGCAGCTCTTGTAGAATCTTTGTTGTTAACCTCTGGTGCAGTTGATTTTTAGGTAAAGGCCAAGACAATAAACATATTATGGACTTTGAACCTGAAGAATTAAACGTAACGTATTCAATTGGGCATGGCTCCATGTGAATGGCATGACCACAAAGGTTAACTTTTCGTAGATACTCCAGGCTATAATGAATTCCATGGCGAAGTTCGTGCCGCTTTGCGTGCGTGCGATGGTATGTTAATGGTACTATCCGCCACATCTGGTGTAGAAACTGACACAGTTCGCGCTTGGGATTATGCGGTTGAATTACAAATGCCACGTATGGCATTTATCAATAAAATGGATGTTGATGGTGCCGATTTCTTCGGTACTATTGAAACGAATGCGGAACTATTTGGCAAAGGCATTATGCCATTGCAGATTCCCTATCGGTGAAGGCGCCAATTTTGAAGGCGTCGTAGACGTAGCAAAAATGACTGCGTTTACTTACAAGGACGGCCAACCAACAGAGATTGCTGTACCGGCTCACCTTATCGAAAGGCTCAAGAAATTCGGGAAATGACCGTAGAGGCCGCGGCTGAAGGTAGCGATGAATTGTTGGAAAAATATTTAGAAGGCGAAGAATTATCCAGAGGAAATTCGCCAAGGCGCGTGAAGGGATGATTACAGGCCGTGTGTGCCCCAATCATGTGTGGCAGTGCCACATCTCGTAGCCTTTCGATCCAAGTATTGGATCGTATGATTGGTTACATGCGGATGCAACTAAAAAAGTGATGACCGCAACTGATGCGAAACCGGCGAACAATGTAGTATGTGAATAAACCTTTAACTGCATTCGTATTTAAAACATTGTTAGACCCATTCGCAGGCAAACAAAACTTTGTACGTATCTTCTCTGGTGAACTAAAGAAGGCGATAAGCCTTTATGATGTTAACCAAGGTGTAGAGGAAAAATGGAAAAGATGGTTACCTCATCGGAAGCAACAAATCCTTATCTGCCGCAAAAGCTGGCGATATCGTAGTGATACCGAATGGCAAATGCTAAGACAGGCGATACATTAACTGCTCCTGGACTTTAAAGTGACATACGATTTATCCGTTTCCCTCAACCTCTATATACTGTAGCATTAGAGCCCTGTGAAAAAAAGGTGAGGAGGAAAAATTAGCTGGTGCTGTTCTAAAAGTAGCAGAAGAAGATCCAACTTGTGTAGTGAAAAAATGCTGAAGCTCGCCAACTACAAATCGATTGTATGGGCGAGGTTCATCTTGAACATATCCTCAACAAAATGGATGGAGTAAATATGGCGTACAAAGCTAAACTTGTGACTCCATATATTCCATACCGTGAAACAATTAAAGGCTCCGCTGAAACCAGAATCTAAATATAAGAAACAAAGTGGCGGTCATGGTCAATATGGTCACGTTAAGATTCAAGTGGACCCATTATTCGATGGAAGCAATTTGCATTTGTAGACAAAATTTTTAGTGGTGCTGTACCTAAACAATACATACCAGCAGTGGAAAAGGGTGCCAAGAGAAACCCTAGATAAAGGCTTAATTGCGGGATATCCTATGATTGGCGTGCAAGTGACACTCTTGGATGGATCTTACCATAGTGTAGACTCCTCAGAGTTAGCATTTAAAGTAGCTACGTCACAGGCTATCAAGGATGTAATTCCTAAAAGGCGAAACCAGTCCTATTAGAACCAATCTATGAAGTTAACGTGTTTGCACACCAGATGCTTTCATGGGTGACATCATGGGCGATTTGAATAGTCGTCGAGGTCGTGTATTAGGCATGGAACAAAGTGAAAGAACAGGTATTTCTGTTGTTAAAGCACAAGTACCGTTGGCTGAAATGTCAGATTATGTTACTGCATTGCGCTCCATCACGCAAAGGTCAAGGCGTATTTAATCGTCAGTTCTATAGTTATGAAGAGGTTCCCACAAACAAGCGGATGAAATAATCGCTGCTTTTAGGAACAAGATTAATGTAAAACTGTCCACGTAGTTAATTCAAATGAATTAACATCCCTAACAACTAAATATACAATTTCATATCATAACAACTTCATATGCATAACAAATTGACGTAAGTCATAAATTTGAATAGTATTTTTACAAGCCCTCCATATATGTAGCGTATGGAGGGTTTATATTTATGTAATCAATCGATGGAGAATAGGAGACCTAATCATTGGTATGTGCTACGATAAGGGTATAAATTGCTAGTCCTTTATGTATATTGCTAACATTTGAATATAATTGTATGTCTATACAGTATGGTTCCATACAGAAAAGGATATAGTTATGTTTTTCTCCAGTATTACTGCAGATTATACAAAAATGGGCTATCCCTAAAGCCATTGTTCGAACTTTGATTTCTTAAAAAACACTGATTGAAAGCATTGCCAGGAGGTCGTCATGCCATCGAAGGCGATATGATGTATGCCAATGTAGATGATGTAGAAACAAAATTATTTGAAACTACAAAACCAGAATCTCATCAAAAATTATATAGATATACAGTTTATGGTGAAGGGTCAAAGAGAATATGGGCTTTTTTTGGGACCATGGTCGAGTAAAAACCTATCGAATCCTATCCTGAACAGAGACTGCTATTTTTATCCTAATGAATCTATCGATGAAGGACATTCCACTGTCAGAAGGGTATTATACGGTATTTTTCCCATCGGATATTCATCGCCCTCTTTTAGCGGTTGACGATAAGTCTATAAAATTCCAAGGTTGTTGTAAAGGTGCACGTGTCTCTATTAGGTGAGTAACATGATGAAACGATATGAAATTATCGGCATTATATTAACATTATTAGGCGGTTTTTATGGGGCGCAAGTTTGTGCTATCTGTCCAGTTCTTAGGCAATTTTCGTAATATGAACTTGAATGGCTATTGACGATGCGTTTATTACGGCAGGACTGTTAACCGTTATCTATGGATGGTTTCGTAAGCAATTCCATCTTTTTGTCTATTCCGTAATTGGCGAGATACATTAGGACTCGTCATTTCGGGTATTTGGTATGGCTTTATGCCAATATACCTATTTCCGTTCCATCGTCATCGCCGGTGTGGGCATTGCGACGGTGCTTCAATATTTGGCGCCGTCTATGATTTATTTATTTGCTGATGCGTTATGGCAAACGGCCTCTACAGGAGAAATCATTTCCAGTTATCCTTTTTGCTTTAGTAGGTACTATTTGCTTGATGGGAAATAATGGTTTTCTTTGAAAAAGCTTCCGCAGTGATGTATTATTTTGGGCTTATTATTCGCCGTTGGCGTAGCCGTATATAGTTTCCCCAGTACGATTATTATATAAATATGGGACAATTCCGATTGTAGGATTTGGTATGCCTCAGTGGTCTTGTGGCAGCGGCGCTTTTCCATCAACCTCATTCGTATGCGACGGGGATGTATGGACTGTGGTAGGCTGTTCAATGTTGTCTTTTGGCACAATTGTGTCCTTTAATGCGTACCTTGAAGGGGTTAAACGCATTGGTGCTGTCTCAGGATCTATTTTGTCATCGATTGAGCCGATTTCAGCAGCTTTTTTTGGATGGGCTTTGTTAGGCAATCAATTTAAGTGGGTTGGTATCTTAGGGATGGCCATGATTATTGCTACAGTTATCATCATTGCCTTAGAAAAAACGAGGTCAATCATCTTAATGATAAACTCTTTGTAATAGTAATCAATCCTATGCGGAGGTTGTATGGAAGAAAAAAACAGTGGATAGGCATGGGCCTTGCCATTATGGGGGGGCACTATTTTGGGGGCTTTCAGGCAACATCGGTGTACCTCGAAAAATGCAAAGCATTTAAATGTAGAGTGGTTGTTAGAAGTGCGGTTACTTTAGCAGGTTTATTAACAATTTACTCTCCTATATACAGGATGGGATACGAATTTTTGATATATTTAAAAATCCAAAAAGACTTTGGTAAACTCTCATATTCGGTTTATTGGGCATTGCGTTAGCACAGTACTCGTACTTTAAAGCTATCGCTATTTCAGGGTGTGTAGGCTATCTGTTATTACAATATGTAGCACCGACGTTGCTCATTATTTATCTGTTTATACGATATTTTAAAAAAGCCATCCTTACCAGAATTATACTGTGTGGCCCTCGCATATGATTGGTACGGTGTGTATTATCATGCAAAAGGGGCTAAATCTATCTGCATTTAATGGGGGATGCTTTTGTTTTGGGGCCTCATTTCTGGTGGCGAGTATTTGTGTTTACACATTGGAACCTGTTGAACTCTTAAAAAAATACAGTACATCATCCATCGTTGGCTTTGGGATGTTTATATCCGGCATTTTGGCGTGTATCGTATTCCGTCAAGTGGCATCAGAAGCCATTGGGATGGCATGACTTTGGTTGGGTTATATTTACAATCATTATACTTGGTACAGCTGTGGCCCTTTAATGGATACGAAGGTGTACGTCGTATCGAAAGCCGTACAAGCGATCGATTCTTTCATCCTTAGAACCAATCTCGGCCGCATTATTTGATGGGCCCTTTTAGGCAATGAATTCACTTTAGTGGGTATCTTTTTGGTATGATTCATCATCGCCACAGTATTCATCATCATTGCTTGGGATAGACAACGACAAATCAAACGAGAAGTGTTAGAGAAATTGAACAAGAAAGAGATAATGTAGATAGAAAACACATATGCTCATAGTTAATTATCGTGACATATGTGTTTTATTATTGCTATAATATATTATATTTTTTTCTAATATTAATTCAAATAAATTTCTTAAGCTTTTTGTAAGTCTCCATATATCGTACCGTCCGCTGGTATTATATATGATGTCATTATCGGCAACACGGATTTTGTGCTCGATACCCCTTTCGATATGGCAAGCGCTCGAATTACTTCGCGCGTAGCCTGACCATTCCTCTCTGAAGTGAAAGAAGTTTAGCGAATCTAAAAATTTTAGCTAATTTGTAGTTCTTTTCTTTCTCTATTTACAACGTAGTTTTTAATTCTAGAACAGATTCAGTAGTAGGTAAAGTCCTCAATCATAGATGAACCTATGGCATACCAACTGCATCAAAGTTCAAAGTTATCAAATTGAGCATCTTAAAAATAGTGAGTTTTCTTTTGCTTACATTTAACGTCATAGGTACCTCCTTATTACTACTATTATAGTATCATAAGTTAGTCTTTTTAATTTTATATACATACCTCACTTGGTTGATTATTTAGATATCTATTCCTATAGTAAAATGTATAGAACAGATAGTAAGCTATATGATGGTATTTAGTATATGAGGGGCTACATATGATACAAAAAGAACGTTTACAAAAAAGATTTTGCTGCTATGGCACAGCTGACTGGACTTGAGAAGGCGTTAATCGCCTTGCTTTCACCGATGCTGATTGGGAAGGGCGTCAATATATTATAGATTGCATGAATGATGCGGGCCTTTGATGTAGAGATAGATGGATTTGGTAATGTTATCGGTTATAAGTGTTGGTACAAATCCTGATTTACCAGATTGTAACGGCTGGATCGCATACAGATAGTGTGCCCAATGGTGGTAATTATGATGGTGTAGTTGGCGTTTTATCAGCCATTGAAGCAGTGCGTAGTATGATAGGACGATGGTTTTGAACATGAACACACTATTGCTGTAGTAGATTTTATGTGTGAAGAGTCTAGTCGATTTGGAGCTGCCATTGGGGAGCAAGGCTATGCAGGGCAAATTGACATTAAATGATTTAAGTACACCGATTAGTCGATACACAAGGCATATCATATACGATTCTGTTGAAAGAGCGTAAATTACATCCCGATGCTATTGAAAAGTATGGCATATAATCGGCCCAAAAGCTTTTTTTATAGAAATGCATATTGAACAAGGTAAAGTATTGGAACATGAACAGAAACAGATTGGTATTGTATCTGGCATGCCGCACCTGAACGATTCTATGTGACCATTCGTGGTAATGCAGATCATAGTGGTGCGACGCCGATGAATTTGCGCCATGATGCATTGTGTGGGGCCTCAAAAAATTATCCTTGGTATTGAAGAGGTAACATCGGATGCAAGAGAACCGCCTGTGGTAGGTACCGTCGGTATTGCTGAAGTTGTGCCAGGTGCTATGAATGTAATTCCTGGTTCTGTAAAAACTCGGTGTAGAGATGTTCGAAGTATTTTCAAAGGTAGCAATACGTAACTCGAACGAAGCAGAAAGTTGA
>VOFH01003066.1_pt1 | contig 48075 bp, 63 predicted proteins | sample 5384091 | NCBI WGS metagenome assembly VOFH01 (sample SAMN12384727, study PRJNA508395) | human gut metagenome | isolation source: healthy gut G | host: Homo sapiens
CCACGCGGCGAATCGCATCGGAATGGCCCTGACTGACTCCCCCTGCCCCAGAAAGTATAATCCTTTCCCTCCGGCAGAACAGCACTGCCGTACAGACGGTTCAGGGAAAACATTCCCGGGTCCCATCCCACTGAGATAATCCCCACATGACCGCTCTTTTCGCCGCCGCATCCACTGCTTCAAAATGCTCCGGTATCCTGGCATGTGTATCAAAACTGTCAACGACATGAAAGTTCTTCGCAAGCTCCGGCGTCTGAACCGGAAGGTCCGTAGCACTGCCGCCGCATAAAATCATCACATCGATCTCTATCCTTCATCGACTCCGCCTCCTGGACGGAACAAACCTTCACCCGGGCGTCAGTACTTTTAACGACGCTTTGTCTCTCCTGGTAAAGACTGCCGCCAACTCCATATCCGGATTATGCTTAACCGCGCACTCCACGCCCTTACCGAGATTCCCATATCCTAATATACCAATTTTGATTGTCATATTCGTACTTCCTCTCCTTGTCATGAACTATCTAAAAGCTACTCCCATTATAACCCGCCTGTCCCCCATATGTAAATTGCTTTTTTAGCCAGCAAAGCCGCATGGCGCCAATCGGCCCTCCATGCGGCTTCTATTCATTCAAACTTCACTTCTCTGCTGCCTGTCCCAACTCTAACATCAGGCCAGTGCTGCCTCTTCCTCCGGCATCTCTAATGCGGTCGTCTCATACTTGTCCAGGATTACTCTCTGAATCATGTCACGGGTATTCGAATTAATCGGGTGTGCGATGTCGCGGTATTCTCCGTCTGCCGCCTTACGGCTCGGCATGGCGATAAACAATCCCTTTTTCTCCCTCAATTACCTTTGATATCATGGATTACAAATTCATTATCCAGTGTAATTGATACGATGGCCTTCATCTTTCCTTCTTTTTCAATACGTCTTACCCCTAACATCTGTAATCTGCATGTCAAAAACCCCTTCCCGTCACATTACCTATAATGTGTATCTTTCGTTTTTCTCTACGACAATTTTAATATTGTCCGGTGTACCTATGTAAGTCGTATTGGCGCGGATTGTATCCCGGCTTTCTACTATGCAGTTCTCAATAACCGTGTTGTCCCCAATATACACATCATTTAAAATGATGGAATTCTTAATCACACAGTTATTTCCAATATAGGCTTTTTTAAACAGAACGGAATTCTCAACTACACCGTTAATGATGCTTCCGCTGGATACCAGGCTGTTCTTCACGACTGCGCTGGGATTATACTTTGCCGGCGGCAGATCGTCGATCTTGGAATATACATCCGGATACTGACGGAAGAAGTAATCTCTGACTTCCGGCTTTAAGAAATCCATGTTTGTTCTGTAGTAGGATTCTACAGAAGCGATATTTCTCCAGTAAGAATCCATCTTATATGCATAGATCCTCTTTAAATTCTTATATCTCACCAGAATATCATTGACAAAGTCGTAGCGGTCTTCCATGGCGCAGCGCTCAATCAGCTCAATTAACTGACGTCTTCTGATCACATAGATGCCGCACGATACGGTATTGGAGGAAGCCACCATGGGTTTCTCCTCAAAATCGGTAATTCTTCCGTCCTCGTTGGTTCCCACCAGACCGAAACGGGTTACGTCCTCTCCCTCCAGGAAGATCCGTGCAGACTACGGTGATATCGGCCTTTTTTCTCAATATGATACTCGAGCACCTTGCCGTAATCCAGTTTATAGATACCATCACCGGCCGAGATGACCACGTACGGTTCATGGCTGTTCTTTAAGAAAGTAAGATTCTGATATAATGCGTCGGCAGTTCCACGGTACCAGTCGCTGCTTTCCGCGGTAATGGTTGGCGTGAATACAAATAAACCGCCCTGTTTTCTTCCGAAATCCCACCATTTGGAAGAACTTAAATGCAGATGGAGAGACCTGAATTATACTGGGTCAACACTGCCACGTTCTGAATATGGGAATTCGTCATATTACTCAGTGCAAAATCTATGCTGCGGTAGCTGCCTGCGATCGGCATGGCTGCAATCGCCCTCTTGTTGACAATTCCCGCATTCTCTTACTGTTACCGCCTGCTAATACAATTCCTATTGCTCTCATCGCATACCACCTGCCTTTATGATGTAATCTCCGCTTGCCAGTAATCCGTCGGGATAGTCCTCTACGATCGTCTCCCCTACAATGGCGGTATTCTTTCCAACTTTGACATTGTCCGGGATAATAGAGTTTTCGCCCACGGTAACCAGGTCAAACTGGTATACCTTCGGATCATACTTGCTCGGTGCGTATTCCCCCACCCCGAGTGCGACGTTCGATCCAACCTTAACATTCTCAGCGATGACAGCCTTATCAATTGAGGAAGCGGCACCAATCACTCTCGCGCATGATGATGGAATCACGGATCACGGCGCCTTTCGCTACAGTAACACCTGCACCGATCACAGAGTTATGGACTTCACCGTATATCTCGGAGCCCTCTCCGATGATGCTCCTCTCAATCACTGCATCTTCAGAACATACTGAGGCGGAATAATATCACTCTTGGTATAAATCTTCCAGTACTCCTCATATAAATTAAATTCAGGAATAATGTCGATCAACTCCATGTTGGCTTCCCAGTAAGAACCTAAAGTACCTACGTCCTTCCAGTAGCCATTGTACTCATAAGCAAATATCCTCTGTCCGCTGCATGGCAGTACGGAATGATATGCTTGCCAAAGTCACAGCCCGGTTCCTCAGACATCTTGATTAAGGCTTCTTTTTAAAACCTTCCAGCTGAATATGTAAATACCCATCGACGCCAGATTACTTCTCGGGTTCGCCGGCTTCTCCTCAAACTCCGTGATACGGTTGTTCTCATCAGTAATTACAATTCCGAAACGGCTGGCTTCCTCAATCGGAACCGGCATGCAGCAATGGTGATATCAGCATTATTCGCTTTGTGATACTCAAGCATAACCTCATAATCCATCTTATAGATATGGTCTCCTGAGAGGATTAACACATAGTCCGGGTTATACGTCTCCATAAACTCCAGATTCTGGTAGATCGCATTGGCTGTACCGGTATACCAGTCGCTGCCTTTGCTCTTCTCATAAGGTGGGAGAACGGTTACTCCACCCACATTACGGTCCAAATCACACGGAATACCGATTCCGATATGGGTGTTCAAACGTAATGGCTGATACTGTGTCAAAACTCCGACCGTATCAACTCCCGAATTGATGCAGTTGCTGAGCGGGAAATCAATAATACGGTATTTCCCGCCAAACGATACTGCTGGTTTGGCTACCTTCTGTGTCAGTACACCTAAACGGCTTCCCTGGCCGCCTGCCACAAGCATGGCAATCATTTCTTTTTAATCACGTTATCACCTCTTGCTGTTAGAATTTTATTGTACTAGCATTATACCACACATTTAAAAATAGTGAACAAATTTTTGAAATATTATTATACTTTTTTGTGCATTTTCCGACATTTTTCCATAAATATGGTTTTCAATTTTTACATTTCATGCCAGATATAGTGTTTTTACACAGTCTCCCCCTTGAATCGCAGCCCAAAATACAGTATAATCTTAATAAGTATGCACTTTGATCATATAAAAGGAGAAATCATTATGGATTTAGTGACAGTAAGGCAAATATATAAGGACAGGGAACAGTATTTAAACAAAGAGATTTCCGTCGGCGGCTGGGTCAGAAGCCTTCGGGATTCCAAAGCTTTTTCGGCTTTATCGTCTTAAGTGACGGTACTTATTTTGAGACACTTCAGGTCGTTTACCATGACACCATGGATAACTTTTCGATGAAATCTCCCGGCTTGAGCGTCGGAACGGCTCTGATTATCAAAGGCACGCTGGTCGCCACACCGGAAGCCAAGCAGCCATTCGAGATTCAGGCGACAGAAATCGTCATCGAAGGCGCTTCTTCGCCAGACTACCCACTGCGGAAAAAACGACACAGTTTTGAATATTTGAGGACAATCTCCCATCTACGTCCCCAGTACCAATACCTTCCAGGCGGTATTTCGTGTCCGCTCCTTAATCGCCTATGCAATTCACCAGTTCTTCCAGGAGCGCGATTTTGTGTATGTACACACCCCGCTGATCACGGGAAGCGACTGCGAAGGCGCCGGCGAGATGTTCCAGGTGACGACGCTTGACTTAAACGACATTCCGAAGACCGACGACGGGAAAAGTGGATTTCAGCCAGGACTTCTTCTGCAAAACCGACCAACTTAACTGTAAGCGGCCAGTTAAACGCAGAGACCTATGCCATGGCCTTCCGCAACATCTACACGTTCGGTCCGACGTTCCGTGCCGAGAATTCCAACACGACGCGCCATGCCGCCGAGTTCTGGATGATCGAGCCGGAGATCGCATTTGCCGATTTAAACGACGATATGGAACTGGCAGAGTCCATGTTAAAATACGTGATCCGCTACGTACTGGAGCATGCTCCGGAAGAAATGAACTTCTTCAGCCAGTTCGTGGATAAGGGCCTTTTAGACCGTCTCCACAACGTATTAAATTCCGAATTTGCCTATGTTACCTACACTGAGGCCGTAGAGCTTCTGGAGAAGCACAACGACGAAGTTCGACTACAAGGTATTCTGGGGCTGCGATTTACAGACCGAGCATGAGCGCTATTTAACAGAGCAGACTTTTCAAGAAACCGGTCTTCGTAACCGACTATCCGAAGGAGATCAAGGCCTTCTACATGAAGATGAATCCGGATAACGGAAAAACCGTGGCCGCAGTTGACTGCCTCGTTCCGGGTATCGGCGAGATCATCGGCGGAAGCCAGAGAGAGGACGATTACGACAAGCTTACAGCCCGCATGGACGAGCTGGGGTTAAAGAAAGAGGATTACCAGTTCTATCTCGATTTAAGAAAATACGGTTCCACCCGCCACGCAGGCTTCGGCCTGGGATTCGAACGCTGTGTTATGTATTTAACCGGCATGTCCAATATCCGCGACGTTGTTCCGTTCCCAAGAACCGTAAACAACTGTGAACTCTAATTTTATGGGAAAGCCCCTACCTTTCCGGCAGGGAATTTGTGGTATCTTTACTGGGAAAGCCGGATGAAAAAACGGCGCCGGAAACAACTGAGGGACTATGAGGTGATCTATGAAATTCGTACATATAGCAGACGTTCACTGGGGCATGAGCCCGGACAGCGATAAGCCCTGGAGCAAGGAACGCTCCCAGGATATCAAAGATACCTTTCGCGAAAGCCGTCGCACAGGCGGGACAGCTGGAAGCCGACTGCCTGTTTATTTCCGGCGATTTATTCCACCGCCAGCCGCTGGCAAGGGATTTGAAAGAAGTTAATTATCTGTTTTCTACGATACCCGGTGTTCACGTCGTCATCATCGCAGGCAACCACGACCGCATCCGGAATAATTCCGCACTCTTAAGCTTTACCTGGGCGCCCAACGTGACTTACTTAATGGATGAGGAACTGCGATGCGTCTATTTCGAGGAGATCAACACGGAGGTCTATGGCTTCTCCTACCATACCACAGACATTCACCGAGAACCGCTTGATCATCTGAAGGTGCCTAACAACGGCAGAATCCACGTTCTTCTGGGCTCACGGCGGCGATGCCAACCATATCCCCTTCGACAAGGGCGCCATGGGCGCGCTGGATTTCTCCTACATTGCCATGGGACACATCCATAAGCCGGAGGTGCTGATCGACAACCGTATGGCATTTCCGGGTCACCGGAACCGCTCGACAAGACGGAGGCCGGCCAGCACGGCATGTTTGTAGGTGAGATCAACGAGGTAACCCGCATGGTAACCTCTTTAAAATTTGTTCCCCTGGCAAGGCTTCAGTACATCTCCTTGGCGGTCAACGTGACCACAGCCACCACCAACACGGAGCTGGCCATGAAGATTACCCAGGAGATTCAGAACCGGGGACCGGAGAATATTTTCCGGTTCCGCATCCGCGGCATGCGTGATCCCGACATCTCCTTTGATTTAGACATGCTGTCCACGCGGTTTAAGATAATGGAAATTATTGATGAGTCCGAGCCGCAGTACGATTTCTCGGCGCTGTTCGCGGAGCATCCCAGCGATATGATCGGCTTCTATATTCAGGCCCTTCAAAAGCCGGAGATGAGCCAGGTAGAAAAAGAAGGCGCTGTATTACGGAATCAACGCGCTGCTGCGCACTACGGATGAAAGGAGCTGACCGAATGAAGATTCTGGATATCTATATTAACGGTTTTGGAAAATTTCACGGGCGGAACCTTTCCTTCGAGGACGGCCTAAACATCGTCTACGGCAAGAATGAAGCCGGTAAATCCACCATCCATACCTTTATCAGAGGCATGCTGTTCGGCATCGAAAACAGCGCGGACGGGCCTCCAGAAACGATCTGTACTCCAAGTTTGAGCCCTGGGAAAACAGCGGCACTACGAGGGGCAGCTGAGGCTGGAGCACAAGGACCACATTTACCGCATCGAACGGACATTTCAGAAGAATAAGAAGGAATTTAAGGTGGTGGATGAGACCGCGGGACGTGAGATCGAACCGACAAAGGCATTTCTCGACGACCTTTTAAGCGGTTTAAAGTGAGACTGCTTACAACAACACGGTCAGCATCGGCCAGTTAAAAAGCGCTACCGATGAGGGCATGGTGTCTGAACTTAAGAATTACATCGCCAATTTAAATACGACCGGCAATATCGCGCTTAATATCACAAAGGCTACTTCCTTTTTAAAGAGCCAGCACAAGGAGCTGGAATCCCAGATGGTTCCGGAGGCCGCCCGCACCTATACCCTCTGCTCAGCGAGATCCGCAATACGGAAAAGAGATTGCCTCACCTGAATATGAGAATCAGATTCAGGCTTACCAGCGCATGCGCGTGGAGGTAAAGGATACGCTGGAAGTGAAGCAGAAGGAAAAGGAAGAGCTGATCCAGAAAGTGGCCAGAGGCAAACAGGTCCTGGCTAATAATCAGTTTACCGACCAGGATTCCATTACCGCCTATTCCATCAAGACACAGGGGACCTTTGACGAGTATACGGAGGCGAAGGAGGTCTGCGGCAAAAAGTCGAAGAAAATCCTTTCGGTGCTCTCTCTCGTCATCGCCACCCTGCTGCTGTGCGGTGCCGGCGCCGTCTATTATCTGGGCGACAGCAATTACCTGACTGCTTATGGGATGGATTCCCTGGTCTGCATCGCCGCGGCGGTGGGGGCCGCCATTATCTTCTATCTGATCGGCCTTATCCTGTACCTTCGTCTGCGCCATCGCCAGAAGGACATGGAATTAAGCGCCAAGGTCCTGCAGGAGATATTTTCCAGGCATTTGGGCGACACTGCCATATCCATGGACGCCATGCGGGCATTTCAGGCCAGAATGGCCGAATTTACGCGGCTGAGTTCCGCCATTGCCAAGTCGGAAACCGCGATTGAGCAGAAGGCCGCCGAGATCACGGAACTTCAGGGGAGGCAGGAGACCTGCAGGGGAAGTCATTGAGAAACAGCAGAAGACACAGTGGGAGCTGGAGAAGAAGCTGGAGCACCTCTCCGCCTGCAAGACCCAGGCAGAAGGCCTGAAGCATATCCTGGCAGAAAATGACAGAATCCGCGAGGAACTGGCCGCCATTGATCTGGCGTTAGAGACTATGACGACGCTCTCCTCTTCCATCCGGGGATTCCTTCGGTCTCTATCTAAATAAGACCGCATCGGACCTGATCGCAGGGATCACAGGAGGGATTTATACCAGTTTAAGTGTGGATGAGAACCTGAATGTGTTTCTCAATACGAAGACCAAGCTGGTTCCGTTAGAACAGGTCAGCAGCGGAACCATGGACCAGGTATACTTGGCGCTGAGACTGGCTGCCGCCAGGCTGATCATCGGGGACCACGGGGAGATGCCGCTGATTTTGATGACAGCTTTGTCCTCTATGACGATGACAGGCTGAGGACGGCCCTGAGATGGCTCGTGAAGGCCTGTGAAGGGCAGATAATTATCTTTACATGCCATCAGAGGGAGGCGCAGATGCTGACCGCGAATCTGATCCCTTATCATCTGGTGGAGATTTGATGTGCAGACAGGGTTTTGCCGCCCATTCCAGAAGGTCCATCATGGCCCGCAGCGCTTCCCCACAGCTGGCGCCTCCCTTGAGGTCCCGGAAGGTACAGCGCTGCTGGTGATCGAAAATATTGTCTATGACCAGTATGACGTCCCCATAGAACTAAGTATTGAATCAATATCCGGAGAAACGCACCAGTTTAGTTTTGATGTATTTAGTAATTCGTAATAGAACTGCCGGGCAAAACAAAAACTGCTTTTGAGAATAACCACTGGGATCCAGCCCCATGGTTTTACTCAAAAGCAGTTTTCTTTTTGTTCGCTCTGAAACGAACCAATACTCCAATTACAATCCCCACCGCCGCCGGGCTGATCCATTCCAGATTCAGGCTGTGCAGGGGAAGCAGGAGCAGCACGCGTCCCAGAGGCGTTATGCCGATTTGATACAGTGCCATTGCTACGCTCGTAATTCCGGTCAGAACGATGGAACAGACGTAAACCAACCGCCACCGCTTCCCGTCAGGGGAAAAGAAACGAGAGGAGAATCAGTACGATAGCCGCAGGGTAGATTGCATTTAGCACTGGTACGGATATCTCCAGAATCCGGTTAAGTCCGGCATTGGCTATGATCAGGCTGACAACAGCAAAGATAAACGCCCCATCCGGTATCCGATCCGGGGCAGAAGCGTACAGAAATACCGGCTGCAGCAGCTAATCAGACCTATACAGGTATTCAGGCAGGCGATAAAGAAAATGGCCGCCAGCATAATCAGCCCCGCCCTCCCAAACAGGAAACGCACCATCTGATTCAGAGTCTGCGCACCATTCTCAAATAACCGAATGCGCCTCCCGCGACCGCACCGATATGAGCCAGTGCGGCGTATACCAGAACCAGGATGCTCGCCGGCAATCACTCCGGCCTTTATCGTTTCTTTTATGATGGAGGCTTCCGCCTTCACTCCCAGAGCGCTGATATTGAGAGAAATAATAATTCCAAAATTCAGAGCCGCTATGGTATCCGTCGTTAAGTATCCTTCCAGAAATCCCTTCACAAAGCGGATTCTTCTGATACATCTCAGACGGCCCCCCATAACCAGACACCGAAGCCGGCTTTAAGATGCAGCCGAAAAACAGAATTGCAATCAGGGTCAGCAGACACGGGGTCAGCACTTTCCCAAAGCCTGACCGTCAGTTTATCAGGCTTTAAGGCCACCAGGAACGCGATGGTAAAGAACAGGCACGAATACAGCAGCTGAGCCCTCCCCCCACAGAAACGCGGCCATGCAGAAACGGGATTACAGCCATTTCAAACGAGGTACTGGCGGTTCTGGGAATTGCCAGACACGGTCCGATGGACAAATAGATCAGGAGCGTAAAACAGACGCAAACCGGGATGGACCCGGCCCGCCAGACCGGTAAGTCCGCCGGCCTTCGCCACTGCAATCACGCCCAGAATCGGAAATCCAATGGCCGTCACCGCAAAGCCTGCCATGGCTGTCCAGGTATTCGTCCCTGCCATAGCGCCTCAAAAAGGGCGGAAAAATAAGATTTCCGCCCCAAAAACATGGAGAATAATGTCAGTCCTACCAGACAGACGTTCCGTTTCGACATTCGTTCCATCGATCTCCTACCTGTCACCCGCACGGTAACGGTCAAGGAGCCTGTTAATTCTCGACGTAGGATTGAGCAGCTCGCTCAAGGAAGCGTCATGATTCAGATTATCGATGATCAGTGCGATATACTTGCTCATATCCACATTGATATAATACGGTCTGGACAGCAGATCCGGTGTCTGATATACCAGATTCGTCGTCAGAATCCTGTCGATGGTTCCATTCTCATAGTATTCGTCAAATTTGGCCAGGCCGTTGGTGAATAAACCGAAGGTGGAGCAGATAAAGACTTTTCTCGCTTTACGCCGTTTCAGCTCCTTCGCCACATCCTGCATGCTCTCGCCGGAAGAGATCATGTCGTCCACAATAATTACATCTTTCCCTTCCACGCTGCTGCCCAGGAATTCATGCGCTACAATGGGGTTGCGTCCGTTCACGATCTGCGTATAGTCGCGGCGTTTGTAAAACATTCCCATATCAAGACCAAGCACATTGGCGAAGTACACCGCGCGTCCGGTGCCGCCCTCATCCGGGCTGATCACCATCATATGGTCGCTGTCAATCTGCAGTTCCTTCTCTTCTCTCAGAAGATATTTGATAAACTGATAAATCGGCTGAACCGTCTCAAATCCCTTTAGCGGAATCGCATTCTGTACCTCGGGTCGTGAGCGTCAAAGGTAATGATGTTCTCCACTCCCATGTCTACCAGCTCCTTAAGGGCCAGGGCACAGTCCAGGGACTCCCTGCCGGAGCGCTTGTGCTGTCTGCTCTCATATAAGAAAGGCATGATCACATTGATCCGTGGGCTTTGCCGGCGCTGCCGCGATCACACGCTTTAAATCCTGGAAATGGTCGTCCGGCGACATATGATTGGTCATTCCAAAGAGGGAGTAGGTCAGACTGTAGTTGCATACATCCACCATAAAATATAAATCATCACCGCGGACTGACTCGGAAAGCGTTCCCTTCGCCTCTCCCGTACCGAAACGCGGTGTGCTGGCCCCGATGATATAGGACTCTCTCTGATATCCGGAAAATGCAATCGTAGACTTGTGCTCGCTTTCACGCTCCCGTCTCCAGTCCACCAGATAATCGTTTACCTTTGGCTCCCAGCTCCGTACAGCTCTTTAAGCGGAATTAATCCCAGCGGGCCCACCGGAATCGTCTCAATCGTTTCTCTTCGTATAGCATTTCTTCTCCTCCAACGTATCCATTTGTCTTACAACGGTTCTTTTTATATCATTATGCGCCGAAATAGTCAAGTTAATCAGCGCGTTTTGCATTTATTTTTTCTTTCGCAGGCGAATATCGTCACCGTAGAGCGGAATAATGGTATATTTGCTGATCAGGCGGGAAGTCACGCGCTCCGTGTAACGGTCCCTCAGTTCATTCAGCGGATGATTCGTGGAAATAATGGTGGACTTCGATGAATTCAGCCGCTCATTGATGCAGTAAAACAGCTGGGACGAGGTAAAGCTGTTGTTGAGCTCCGTCCCCAGGTCATCGATGATCAGTAAATCACAGTCCAGAATGTACTGGTACATGCCTTTTATCTCTTCCTCCGCCTGATACTCAAAGCGGTTTTTTGAAAATACCTCGAACAGATCATTGGCCGATAAATAGATCACGGAATAGTACCGGTCGATCAGCTCTCTGGCAATGCAGTTGGTCAAGAAAGGTCTTTCCAACCCCTGTAGGCCCCGTAAACAGCAGATTCCCATGTTTGTGGTGAAAACTGTCCACAAAACCGGTGGCATGTATCCACCTCTGCATTCATATACTGCCTCACCGTTCTTCCCAGGACGGGCAGTACCGACGAGTCATCAAAATATTCAAAAAAGAAAAAGTAGAAAAATTTTCAAGTGTTACAATCTCTTCAATGTTGACTGGGCATAAAGATATTTCATCTCGGCCTGCCGGAAGCAGTGGCACTTCCTGCCCTCCGAGTAGCCGGTGTCCTGGCAGTCCGGGCACTTATAATGCATCTCCATGTATAGTCAGGCGAAAATCCGTATGCACGAAGCAGAACGCCCTTCTGCTCCCTCAAACTATCTCCGCCCTCAGTTCCTTTAATGCCCCCTGGTCGCCGTCCAGCAGCCTCCTGGCGCTCTTTACCGCGCACAGGAGCTTATGGAGTCGTCCAGTTCTTTTATGGCAGGTATCTTTTATAAACTTCCGCTATTCTGTTTTCCTGCTCATGGCGGTTTTGCAGCTGCTGCTGCTGATAAGTACGCATGATGGCATCAAACTGAGAATTGCTGAGCGACATGGCCCTCCTTAATTTTCTGTTAACTGCTGCAGCACCAGAGCATCGTAATCGATCTCTCTCTGGGAAAGTTCTGAAAATTGGTTTTCGTCCGCGGCCGGGCCGCCTCCCCTGTAATCCTTTTGCCGGCTCCGTTGCCTGCCTTCCCTTTCCCTTTGCGCGCCCGCATGCCATCCAGCCGCCGGATATCCTCCAGAGAGGCACACCGGCCTTTTTCCAGCCCGAAAGGATCTTGTCCGCATATTTGAAGCTGGGCGAGTGTGTAGCCGTCAGAGTGCGGTTACAAGCCTCCAGAACGAGCTCCCTGGAAAATAAATCCGTAGGTCTCTGAACCAGCGGTCAATCATCTCACGCTCTGCATCGCCCGGCTTTCTGTCGCTTCAAACCGAACGCCTTCATCACCGCGAAGGAGTCCGGGTAAATGACGACGCCATACGCCTTGGCATCCTCCACCGTCTTAAGCCCGGACTCGTGCCAGTTGATCGCCACAGTCTCGATATAGCGGATACTGGTGTGCCCGCCCTGTACGCAGTACTCCACCACGTATTCCAGAGCTCGGCAGTCATGTGCAGACCGTCATAGAGATAGGCAAACACCTCACACTCCCTGCTGCGTAAAGACTTTATTCCATATATTTCTGGGCAATATATAGGAGCTGGGAAAATCTTCATCCCCCGCCAGACCGCTGATCTGCTCCGGGGAATAAACAGGCCTTGGCTCTGTCTTTTTAACCGGGGCCTGCGCCGAGGCAGGTTCCGGGGTAAGGACGGCCTCCTCTTCTCCGGCGTATCCCTTCCTTGTACAGATTAACAGTACCGGTGCCATTGATTTACCGGGCCTCCACGTAGTCATAAGAGGACTGTACGCCACACAGGCCTATCTGCCGGACTGTCCCTGGTCATTCAGCGGAGATTCCATACTTTCCTTGTAATCATGCCGCCGGCGCAGGCGTCTGAGCCGGACCGCAGGCCATTTATCCACAGCATCTCAGGGCCATCGAGGGGACTTTATCCACAGACGCCTCCAGAACCCCCAGCTTTTTCCAGTAAGACAACGCACGTGTTACATCTGATTCCGTGTGGTTAATGGCATCCGCGATCATAGAGATGGTGATATCTTCCCCCTGATGGCGGAGCAGAAAAGATACTCCTTGATATACTCCCCATTGGCCGATGCCATATATGATCAATAAACTCGTTGGCTACCAACGTCGCACTTTAAAACTGCTTTTAAAATCCATCTATCCTTCACCATTTTCACCATCATCGTTCCACCCTGTACTAACTGCTCCCACAAGTTCGTGGACTATGCTACATCAGTATACCACAAGTCATCCAAAAAGAAAATAGGGGGAGTTATCCACCTCTTTAATTGTGGATATTGTGGATAATGTGGAAAATGGTGGACATAACTTAAAAAAATCATAAATTTTTGTCGAATGCCGCATAAATCCAAGATTTTCTAAAATTGTAAGTCAATAATTTATGTAAATCAAAAAATCCACATAGTCTCTTTACATAAAATGTTGACAACTCTGTGGATAATGTGGATAACTAACCGGCCCAGCAGCTTTTCCCCTACTTTTACGATATCTCCGGCACCCATAGTTATCAACACGTCGCCGTTCACACAATTTTCTAAAATAAATGTCTCTATATCATCAAAGGACGGGATATAGTGGGCTTTTACCCCAGCCCTCAATCCGGTCCGCAATATCCAGAGAACTGACCCCAGGGTATCTGTCTCGCGGGCTGCATAGATATCAGCCAGAATTACTTCATCCGCAGCAGACAGAGCTTCAGTGCAACTGGTCCAGGAACGCCTTGGTCCTGGTGTGTAGGTGTGGGGCTGGAACACACACCACAGCTTCCTGTGGGATAATTCCTGGCCGCCGCCAGGGTGCCTTTATCTCCTGCGGGTGATGGGCATAGTCGTCAATGACCGTAACACCTGCCACCTCCCCTTTTTCTCAAACCGTCTGTCCGTGCCTGTAAACCTTCCCCAGCCCCGACATAATGGCGTCAAACCCCCACTCCCAGCTCCAGTGCGATGGCAATGGCTGCCAGGGAATTATACACATTATGCTCCCCTGTCACGCCCAAAGTAATGCGGGCTCACAGTCTCTCCCTGGATTACCAGGTCATAGGAGGGCCTGGCAAACCCGTCATATGTTATGTTCCTGGCCGTGTAGGTACTGGAAAGATCCTTTCCGAAGGTAACCACCCTGCACTTGGTCCCTGGTGATTTCCTCCACCTTCTCGATTCCGCTGTTCACCACCAAAGTCCTTTGGGGAGCTTCTCGGCAAACAAACGGAAGGAGGCGGCGTATGTCCTCAATATCCTTAAAGAAATCCATATGGTCCTCCTCAACATTCAGTATAACCTCCATGGTGGGAAAAGGACAGGAAACTGTTGGTATATTCACAGGCCTCCGTCACAAAAACTCCGGTCCTCCCACCCGGATGTTGCCTCCTATGTCTCCTTTTAAAAATACCACCCACGGAGATGGTTGGATCAGGCATCCTGCCAGGAGGATATCCGTGAGCATGGACGTGGTGGTGGTCTTCCCATGGGTTCCTGAAACAGCTATGGCCTCTTTGTAATTGCGCATCAGCTCCCCAAGCTCTGCCCTGGAAAGCATAGGATCCCTTTATCCCTGGCTGCAAATTCCGGATTGTCCGGATGGACAGCCGCAGTGTAGACGACTACGTCGATTCCGTCAACAATATTTTCCGCCCTCTGTCCGCAGGCAATTCTCCAACCCTTTGCGGCTAAATGATCCGTAAGCTCTGATTCGAGAATCGGAGCCGGAAACAGTAAATCCCTCATCGATCAGTATTTCGGCCAGCCCGCTCATGCTGATGCCGCCGATCCTATAAAATGTATATTCTCCGGTTTATGAAAATCAATCTGATACATCGTTTTTTCCATCCTTATTATGTTTTTAATTTTATTCCACTTACTTTTACTGCTTTTCTGCGGTAAAGTCAACTCTTTCTTATTATTATATCGAAAAAGCGGCAGAAAAGCTACGTTTTCAGAGGATAAACAAAAATACCCGCAGTTTCTGTTGTCTGCGGGTAATTTTAAAGAATATTTTTATGTTATTTTTGTCCTGTTTTCGTTTTCTTCTCCGTAATTCCCAATAGTAATACGCCATAATACTTACCGTAGTAGTTTCCGTAGTAGGAATCGCGGTCTAAATCCACCTTGTTTAAAGACAACACCCAGGAATGCGGCATTCGCCCTTTTCCAGCTGTTCCTTTACGTGCTGTACCATCTTATAGCTGATTGCACCGCTCTCAACGACAATAATGGTACCGTCCCGTGTGTGTCTGGCAATCAGAGCCGCATCGATAACGCTGCCCAGAGGCGGAGCGTCAATGATTACATAGTCATACTCCTCCCGGGCCTTCTGATCAGATCAGCAAATAAATCGCCGCTCAAAAGCTCTGTCGGATTCGGAGAAACAGGACCGGCAAAGATCATATCCATGTTGTTAATATCCGTATTGCAGATGACATCGTCAATCGTTTTCTGTCCGGATAAGTAGTGGGTCAGGCCGAACTTATTGCCCTCCGCCTTATAGCGGCCCACAAGCACAGATTTACGAATGTCAGCGTCGATAAACAGGACACGGTTATCCGCTTCCCGCGAAAGAATCGCCAGCTGGAACGAAAGTGAAGATTTTCCCCTTCATTGGGTGTCGAGCTGGTCAGTGTAATGACTCTTGTATCATGTCCGGAAAACAGGATGTTGGTACGCAGCGTTTTAAACGCCTCGTTTGCCCTGAAATCCAGCTTATCGTGTTTACGCAATAAAACCTTTCTGCATCCTGCTTGCTTACCTCCCGCTCTTCTTCCGTTTGGATTTCTTCTTTTTTCGCGCCTGTCTCTCCCTCAAATACCGGTATTGTAGCGAGCGTATTGAGTCCCAGGTACCTCTCCACATCCTCAGGTGTCTTAATTGCATCATTCATCACGAACAGCACGAGTATAATCGCTCCTGCCAGGAACACGCCTGCCAGGCCGCCGATCATGGTATTCTTCGTTATGCTTGGTTTTGTCTTCTGTGTTGGCAGGTACGCCTCCTCTACAATGTTCGGCGGCGCGGAATCCATAATCTCGGCCATGCGGGCAGATGCTACCGACGCGAACTCATCTGCGATGGATTTGGCCATGTAAGGGTCTGTATCCTCCACCGAGATGGTGAGGATACGGGTATCGGTAGGGTTATCCACCTTAATTTTTCTTACTAACTGTTCATGGCTTAAATTTAAGTCCAGGTTAGTGATAACCTGAGCCGTAACGGGCCGGCTGGTTACCAGCACCTTGTAATCCTTAGTCAGCTGCGTTCCCAGCTGTAAATCCGTCAGGAGGTCAGCGTAGTCGTCTTATTCACGATATAGAGCATCGTAGAGGACGTATAGACGGGCTTCATCACCATTGCGGTAAAAGTCCGAAACCGACGGCACCCACAATGCCGGTCAGAAGGATAATCCACAGTTTCCGTTTGATTACGTAAAATAGTTCCTTTAAATCAATTTCAATCTCGTCATCCTGATTGGTTCCCATAATTTTCTCCTAAATCAAAATAATTTATCCTCCAGTACCGCCATCGGTTACCGCATAAAATCCCTTCTGCAACAGACGCAGGACAATTGTCATGTATCCACGCCGCCGCTTTTTTTATCTGCGGTTTACGATAATGAGTGCCATGGGAATCTGTTCCCAGAAAATGGATCCGCCCAGATTTGCAGAGCTTGCGTACTACCGCGCTGGCAGAATCAAACACTCCGCCAAACAGGCTTGCTCCATTTACCTGAAGGCAAATGCCCAGATCCCTTAATTCATCGAGGCGGTCCGTCTGCTTATACAGGCAGCGGTAACGCTCCATATGAGCCAGGATCGGCGTATAACCGCCGGATGCCACCTTCGCAGTCCCTTGTACAGCTCTTCATAACGAACCGACGGTAAAAACTCCCCAGAATGTAATGACTTCCCGCCATCGTCCATGCACGGCCTTCGTCAAGGCACTCCAGAAGGCTTTCGGAATACATTAGCTCATTCCCCGAGATGCAGCCTCATTTCGGCTCCGTATGTGGTCTCCTTTAAGCGCAATTTCAACTTCTCAAGGACTCCTGCAGTTTAGAAGTGTAGCCGGCCTCGCAATCCGCTGAAAAATGGGAGGTGCATATGATATGGCGCACGCCCTTCCTCATATTCAGCTTCATGGCCTCCAGGCTCTCTTCCATCGTCTGTGACCCATCGTCCACTCCGGGAATTAAATGGCAGTGAATGTCGTATAAATCCATCCTTCTTACCGTTCCCTTTCTCTTTTTGATCAATAAAATTTTTTGTTGTCTTGTTTTTACTGACTTTACTTTTTGTTGACTTTGTCATTTGCTGTCTTTCCAGGTATGGACCGCGACCAGGACAATAATTCCGAAGAAGGACTCCTATCACTCCCGTAATCATTCCGGTTCTGCACAACCCGTTACCGTATATTTTGAAAAAAAGTTCCATGTAATCCGGTGTCATCGTCGACAGTTTCTGACCGATCATGACCATTCCGACGCCAAAGGCCGCCGCAGTCAGCAGTCCGCCGGCCATAAGGCCTTTCCCGCCCAGTATAACACCACGGTGTTTATAATGGTTCAGGCCAATGATAAGGGCCTGTGAAAGAATGGCAAGCAGCAGTGAAAACGGCAGTGCTATTTTTGCAAAAAGAAAAAATTCTGTTTTCATTTCTATCCACCATGCTGCAAATGGCCATTTAAGCAGAGAGGAGTACTTCTGATCCAGGCGGTTCATAAGTTCATCCAGACCTGTCTGGGCCTGCTCTGTCATGGTAACTGACTTCTGCCTTCAAATACGATCTGATATCTGCCTCCAGCTGGTCTGTCAGCATGGACGTATCTGCCTGATAGGCGCCCTGGCTCAAATCGCTCTCTACCTCTTTGCCTTGCTGCCAGAACGACGCGCTCATATGTAATCGCGCCATCCATAACGTTATCCGGGATATCCAGAAGTGCGAACGAAATGGAAGTATCGCGCCGCAGTTCCTCAAAAATCGTTCGGTAATATCCCGTATCCGCAAGTTTATTCAAAACAGCACTGTCCTGAAACGCCCCGATCCAGACGCTTACTGCCGTAAAACAAACGGCGGACAGCACACCTATTTCCGCTGCCAGTATGAATCTAAAAACTTTCTGAGCTTCCTGTTATGATGGTGTACAAAAGCTTCTTCAAAAATGATATGGCTGTTATAATCGCTATGACTACTGCCAATATGATAAGGATATACCATAATGTCTGATAAGGAATATGGATGCGCGCCATCAGGGCATCCGTATCCTTTGATAAATACTCGTAAGACTGAGGCGGTGCCTTGTCCACAAGCTCCAGAATCGAGATTACTTCCGGAGTCGGGGCGTTCCTCCTGTGGCTCATCAGAGCCTGTTCCGCTCGGATCGCCGGTTCCGTCCCCACCATTCTGATCATCACCGACAGCGGCTGGTTCTCCGCTTTCCGTCTCTCTCCCGGCTGATTTCCAGCCCTGCGTTTTCCGTCTGTTTCTGGCCATCTGTTTCTTACTTTGTCTTTTCCTTCAGTTTCTCCGCCCGGCGCCTTTCGGCCGATTCTGTCTCCGGAGGTGCCGTCTGCCCGATGCCTCTAAATACCCACTGTCGACACCAGTCTGTACGTTAGAATAGATCTCGGATATCACCGACTGTGCCTGCTCCGCTGTCAGATCCACATCATCCTGCTGTAAATAACTTATGGCAGAATTTATATATTCCTGACGAACTTTTGTAAATAACACCGTCCTGCTCCGAACTGGCCGTTGATAACAGAAACGATCGACTGCTCATTGCCGTTGATACTGCCGGCGTAAGCAGGCGATACAGAAAAAATATGACAATTAAATGTAGAGAACAGCAGTGATAACAGACTACAGTGGTGCAGTCCCTTGTTTTATTTTTCATAATTTGCTCCACATTGGTTTTGTTGCCTGGGTTGAAAAATGGTTGTGTATATTATTTTGTAAAAGGTGCACTGAAAAATGGGCGGTTCCTTTGGGAGCCACCCTATAAATGGTTGGAAATGATTATTTTGCTAAAGAAATTGTATAAGTTACTTTAACGCCGTCAATTACTGGTAACAGTAACTGTCACGGAACTATTCGCCGAATGAACTTTGTTTATCTGTTGTTATATATTTCTAACCAAATCATCAATTTTTCATTTATCTCTTTAACTCATCAACTTTGTCAAGATTTGCAAAACCAGGAACAGAAACCACTACATTTTCTTTTACTATCTACTGTCTTTTAATGTCGATTCAACTATTTCTTGACGTCAGACTGTACCTTTTTACTAATTCTGCATCATCTTTATCTTTGATATCAATAACATCAACTTTAACAACATCAAACTGCCATCGCCCTTTCGTTACTGGATCTGAAATTATACCAGCAATTCACTCTCACCTTTAATCGATTCTTCCTTTAACTTCATTTACTGCCTCCTCAACTTTTTTCTGCCGGGTGCTGTGCTTCCACCACCATTGGAGGGCTTCCGCCACCGCCACCATTCAGTGACTGGTTTACCATTTTCCACCATGTAGCTGATGCTGGTACGCTAGGCTGTCCATTAGTAGTTCCATAAAGGCCAAAGTTATAAGTAGTATTACCGATCTTCATATCACCGATAAATAAGTCACCGCTTGTCCCCATGTAGTAAACCTGATTGTCAACCTTGAGCAAGCCAACCTGCATAACGCCATTGTATGCCAGGAAATACCATTTTCCGTCAGCATCCTGGAACCAGCCCTTCTGCATAATTCCGTTATTGTCGAAATGATACCATCTTCCGTCAACATCTCTAAACCATGTTCCTGTCTGGAATGTACCGTTATCATTCTGGTATCTCCAGTTGCTTCCCTCCTGTAACCATGCAGCTGAGGCTGTCATGACTGAACCTACGGAGAGAGCTGTTGCTAATGCCATAACACAAGCTTCTTCATTCTCATAATTGCATTCTCCTTTCAAAAATCCTTTTCCTAAAATTGTTTTTCCGGAATATGTAACCCGTTGAAACTATATTAACTCACCTTTCCATATTTTGCAAGCTTTTTCGGCTTAAAACATGTCTATATAATATGTTTTTAGCATATATTACGAACAATTATTATTTAAATTGTATTCATAAAAAAAACAGGTTCTTTAATATTTAGCAACCCTGCTATTTTATTCAGTTAATTATCTTGTCTAATTGCCTTGTCTGTTAGTTTTACATTAGTATTTTATAGCAAATTATTTAAATCTTGTATAAACCAATATAACGTGACCTATATTATATATTAGGTAGTTATACAACTTGTAAAATATAATCTAAAAGGAGCTAAATACGTGTTGCTTATGTCTTTTTCTACTATATGGTTCTATTTTGCTTTATAATCTGTTGCCTTATAATTCTAATCATAATCCTCTATTGCTCAGTCCACGTTTTCGACAACCTACGACAAATTATCCGATGATGATCAACAGATTAAATTTTGCAGACTCACAATACTTTGTAATAATCCATTTACAGACGCGATAACTTCCAGCTGTTATCAAAAAAACAGCACAGCCAATCACAGTTCCAATACTGTTCATGAGAATATCGTCCACTTGAAAGTATCCTCTTTGGGTAAGTAATTGAACTGTTTCAATTGTCAAGCTGCTCATTGCGCCTACCGCAAGACATAACACGAAATTACGCATTGGACGAAAAGAATCGCAAGTAAAAAACCATATGGGATAAACAAAGTACATTTTCGACAACATATGCATTATTTCTGGGAACCTCCCAGTGTTTCAAATAAGAGTAGGCTAATTGCGCTGTCCGTGAACCCGGTTCACGTTCAAACAATATAATATGTACCAGCGCAAATAAATAGACTAAAAATATTACTTTATAAAAATTATAGAGAGGTTTACTATTTTTACGCAAAATAATTTTTAAACACAAAATACAATTATACCCAAAAACAGGGCGTATGGGAGATATTCTAATTCTTTTCCTATATCCTTTTATTATGTAGTCTCCCATAGCTTTATCAAGTAAATCAAACATATTAACTGCCTTTCAATAAAATTTCTAAACCATTTATAATTAGTATCATGTATTCACTATTTTATATCAAATAAATATATGATTTATCGCTACCGAAAAAAATTTATATTCTATTAGACCATTATTTTTTGTTCTATAAATAGATTCAGTATTTTTTGCAAAATACATTTTGTCCTCTACTATAACATAATTTTTATTGATTGCAGTATTATATCATATTCTTATTTTTAATAACTATTTTAGCCACTCTTTCTATCATACTATCTTCTGGTAAATTAATAAAATTTCTCCCATTATAATTTAACAGCACTTCTTTTTTTTTAATGATACCTCTGTATAAATCTGAGTTGTAACAATACTGCTATGCCCCAGAATATCTTGAACCGCTCTGATATCTGCTCCATTATTTAGTAGCTGGGTTGCGAAACTATGCCGTAAGTAATGAGGAGTTGCTTCAGAATTTATATGTGCCAATTCTCTATATTTATAAAAAAGATTTTCTATACTGTAAATTTAATCGTTTTTCCATATTTGTTAACAAATAATGCATCGTCCTGAAGATTAAACTCTTGCCTCGTTCTAATCCATTTCTGGAGCTTTTGATTTACGGTTATTGATGATATAAAAACATCCGTTCTTTATTCCTTTACCATGAATCAAAAAGGAAGCCTCACCAGAATCATAATCTTCTATATTTAATGCTTTGCCACTTCTCAATCCTCAACCCCCAGGCAAAACAGTATTTCAATTATACACATATCTCTCAAACAGAGTCTCGGTAAAAATCAGTTGAAGCTGATTTGTATTCTTTTTGAAACAGTAGCAATCAGCTGATTTACTTCCATCTTTGATAAGGTACGCGGCAGTGATTTTGGTAACTGAAACTTTCTGGACGAAAAATTTCATAAAATTTCATTCACACCTTTTTTCAACATTTATATAGTGAAAAATTGTTTAATCGAAACATACTTTCTGCGAATAGATCGTGGAGATAATTTCTTATTCTTTTTGCAAATAAAAGAAAATAGTCAGAGATTGAATGCGGATTTATTGATTCATATCTTATTTTCATTCAACCATGTAACATACATAATAAATCACTTTTATATGCATATATGGTTTTCCTGACAGGTTTCTTTCGAGAGATAAAGAGTTTATAAAATCTGTCAGGTATATTTTTGTTGTTCGTAATTGTAGTTCATTGTTCGGTTCCCCCCTCATTGTAAGTGTATGGTGTGTTTCGAGTTCTATTTCATTCTGAATAGTGAACAGTAGTTAGCATTTCTAATTTGTCCTGGACCTCTGCAATTTATTGACATATTTTTCCCTCCCAAAGTTTAGCATTGATAAATTCATCTTTGATGCTTTGATTTTGCATAAATTGATAGGGCGATAAAGTGTCTAGTCCAAATAATAACAATTATTTGTTTTAAAAAGGGATATAAATGCCTTGGAGACAGGTAAACATTAGTTTTCATATAATCATGCTTATAACACTGTTTATATTACTAGCATTACCGGAAAGTCATATTTTTTAAAGTCTATTACAAATAAAGACTCAATTTTCTGGATTTATTGCGGGATCTTGGCCTGCTTACTTTGAAAAAATTAGTTTCTGCTTTTATTTCTTTAGTATTAATAATTTTATTGAACTGCTTAATAACTGGAAAAACTATTCCGACTGGCTAGTCATAAATAATATACTCAAAATACTTATTAACAAAATGGTATGACGATAGTGATTATTTATAAAGTGTTCTCTACCACAACTTCTAAATTTTTGTCAATTTATTCGAGGCTAATATATGTATTCTTATTCAAAGGTATTTATATTATATATGCAAGCCTTTACTTATCTTGATCAAAGAATTTATGGCTATTTGGAATGGGAAATATGGTTATTTGGTCTTATATAAAACTTAATATTTATATCGACTTATTACAACATACAACATATTTTGAATACGCTTATACCAAACAGGGGCACGATTATTGAGCCTCCTTCAGAAAGACATCGATGTTCAAGCGAAAAATATAGAAGCATAAAAATAGTTTGTAACTTAATTATAACAAATAATACTTAGATAGGAGAATTATAATGAAACTGTTATATTTTTTCGCAGTTTTATGCCCCAGAATCTATAGCGCCTGCTTTCAGAGCAATTGATAATTCTAAGTTCTGGACAGAAATGGGACATGATGTAACCGTATTCACTGGTTATCCTAACTATCCTGCGGGAAAGATTTTTGATGGTTATACTCCTCGGTTAATGAATGATGAAACAATTAATGGAGTTAGAGTAATACGAAGCAAACTTGTTGCTAAACCTAATACTACAACGTTTAGAAGGCTTGAAAATGCAATTAGTTTTTCTGTTCTTTGGAATCGTTAATTTACTTTTCAATAAAGAAAAATTGGAAAAGAACTGGGATGTAATACTGGGTACATCAGGAGTTATTTTACTGCTTTGCTGGCGTGGGGTGGCGCTAAGATATACAAAACTACTTTCGTACTAGAAATTAGAGATATATCCTATAAACAGCTACAGGCCACGGGGCACTCAGCAAATAGTTTGGCCGTTAAAGGAATGAAAGCGCTGGAACTCTTTCTCTGTCGCAAGGCGAAAAGTGTAATTGTCGTAACTAATGGATTCAAAAATGTTCTCCAAAAGGATGGTATTGATCCTCAAAAAATTTTTGTAATATCAAATGGTGTTGACATTACGGAAGAGAATACTAAAGAGAATTAGAAAACAAGTTTGTGCTTAGCTATTTCGGGACATTAGGACTTTCGCAAAACATAATAGGGACCTTTGATTACGCACAAAAGATTAAAAAGCACTGTGATAATTTTGAATATCTTTTAATTGGAGAGGGCGCTCAAAAAAAAATAGAATAGAAGAACATATAAAGGCTGCAAAAATATGATTTTATAAGGCAATTTTCAGGAATGAGTTCACAAGAGTTAGAAAAATATTACAAGTTAACAGAATTATCTGTTATTACATTACAAAAACAGATGATTTTAAATATACTATACCTTCAAGCTATTTCAAGTTATGGGGCGAGGAATTGCAGTTATGTATATTGGTCCAGCGGGTGAAGCAGCGGATATTATTAATAATTATCAAGCGGGACTAACACTAACTGGTACTTTAGAGGAAGATTTAAAAACTCTTGATGATTTCTTCAGTGATCGTGACTGGAATAGGAAAATTCAAATTATGGGGCAGAATGGAAAAAAAACTGTAAAAAGAACATTATTCAAGAAGGAAACTCGCGAAAGATTATATGGAAATTATGGAGCAGGTAAGGGAATAATTGTGAGTACAATAAGTAATGCAGAACGCATTTGGAATACAGTGAAATACATGACTCCTCGACAGTGGATATATCGACTGTATTACATTGCAAGAAGGCCTTTTAAGCGAAAAACAAAAATTAGAACAACTAAAATAGTGATTACTAAAATTCCATACATATATAAAAAAAGGGGATACCCAAAACTGGTTTTTAGAAGAAGCCGATGGTATTTTAAATGGCGTATTTCCTACTGTATCAGGACAGACTATTTCATTTGACAATAAGATTGATTGGGATTGCACTGGTGTTACGTATCGTTTGAAATGTTTTAGAATCAATGATTTTAAATATTTATTATCCTTATCTGATGCATTTAAACAGACAGGACAAATTAAATACTTAAATAAAGGCTTCGATCTAATCGAGGATTGGATTCAACAAAATAGTGATTATATTACGGGAGATAAATGGAATCCATATGTAATTGCCGAAAGATTAATGAATTGGATTGGATTCATATCAGAAAATGCACATCAAGTGCAAAAAGTACAGGTAAATATACAAGTTCAATATGGAGTCAAGCTAAAGAATTAAAAAGTTCTGTTGAATATCAATTAGGCGCTAATCATCTGCTTAGTGAAGGAAAAGCGTTAATGTATGCAGGGGCATTTTAAATAATCCCGTCTTTTATAAGTACGGAAAAAAACTGTTAATTAAGGAAGCGGCGTTACAGTTCCTTCCGGACGGAGGTCATTATGAAAGGAGCATATCTTACCACGTAGAGTCTTTACAGCAGCTGTTTGAAGCAACTGTTTTAATGGTATGGAGAAAAGAGATTCTTGATAGCAGATTTGCAGATGTTCTATGTAATGCATATACATTTCTTAATGGAATGATAAGCAGCGACGGACATATTCCATTAGTTAATGATGCGTCATATGACTATCCGTTTGATGCACTGATTTTCTCGGAACCAGCAAGGTCATTTTCAATGATGCTACGCCTAAAGGAAAAATTGGTTTCTATAGCAGTAGATGGGAGGAAATAAAAGTTTTAACGAGAAAACCAGATTGGAATCCCGTAACTATATATAAAGACACAGGTTATGTACATGACCTGTTTGAGTATAATGGCATAAAACATTCAATTTATTTTGATGTCGGAAATTGTGGACCTGATGAAAACTTGGGGCATGCGCATGCAGATTCCTTAAGTGTATTATGGGCTACCGAAGAAACGCAGATATTTGCAGATAGTGGGGTATTTACCTACGAACCTGGCAATGAACGAAATTATTGTAGAAGTACGAAAGCACATAACACGGTAGAAATAGATGGTAGAAATAGTTCGGAAATCTGGTCGGCATTTCGAGTGGCTATAAGGTCCCATGGAATATTGATTAATTCAAGGTGCAGTGATACAGATGATGAATTTACCGCATTACATGATGGATATGAAAATATACTAGATAAGCCTGTTTCTCATATCAGAAAGTTAGAGATTGATAAGATTAATGGAAGAATAAAGATTTCTGACTATCTAAAGGGAAAGGGGAAACATGAGGCAGTCGTTAGATACCATCTTACTCCAGGTCGTGAAGTAGTACGGTTAGATGAAAATGAAGTTATTATAGATAAGATTTATAAGATAACGAGTTCAAATGCAATAGAAATCGCCAGATGTAAAGTAGCCTCAAACTTTGGTATGAAAGAGAACTCCATTTGTTTAGAAATAAATAGTACATTTAATTTAGAAGAAAAGATTGTGACTAATATATATTTTAATACATCAATATGAGGGAGAGAAGAAATGGTCAATGTAATTGGTTTAGGTTATATAGGATTACCTACAGCGCTGATGTTGGCTTCTCACGGAGTCAAAGTTATAGGCACGGACTATAGTAATGAATTAATTAATACTTTAAATGCTGGAAAAACCACATTTCAAGAAAATGGTCTGGATAAACTTTTTTGCAGACGCAGTTAGCGCAGGAATAGAATTTAGTACAGAGTACCAAGTTACTGACACATATATTGTATCTGTTCCTACACCATATGATAAGTTTAGTAAAAAAATAGATGCCTATTACGTAATAGCAGCCATAAAAAGTATAATGAATGGTTGTCCAAACGGAGCAACTGTAGTAATTGAATCAACAGTGTCTCCTGGTACAATTGATAAAAAAATAAGGCCTGTTATTGAAAAAAATGGTTTCAAACTTAATAAAGATATCTATCTGGTACATGCACCTGAACGTATTATTCCGGGGAATATGGTATACGAGCTACTCCATAATAATAGAACAATTGGCGCAGATGACCAAGCTATTGGTGAAAGAATTAAGGCCCTTTATGCGCAATTCTGTCAGGGCGAAATTGTTGTTACGGATATTAAAACTGCAGAGATGACTAAGGTTGTTGAAAATACGTACCGCGCTGTGAATATCGCATTTGCGAACGAGTTGGCAAAAATATGCCGTCACGATAATATGGATGTTTATGAGATTATCAAAATATGTAATATGCATCCTAGAGTCAATATTTTACAACCAGGTCCCGGCGTTGGAGGTCATTGCATATCTGTAGACCCATGGTTTTTGGTTGGTGATTACCCTAGTCTTGCAAAGGTCATTGATGAATCTATGAGGACCAATGATGGGATGCCAGACTTTGTTCTTAATAGAATATACGAAATTATGAAAGAAAAAAGGTATGATAGATACTAATCGGGTAGGGCTTTATGGACTTACATATAAGGAAAATGTGGATGATATGAGGGAGTCGCCTACCCTTCAGCTCCTGGAAAGTCAAGAGCGTCATCTTGCAACAGGATTAAAAGTGTATGATCCTTTTATCACTAAAGAAGTGGTTTCCAATCAATATTACGATCTTGATAGCTTTCTCGAAAATATAGACATGGTAGTAATAATGGTGAAACATGATGAGATAAAAAGAAAACTTAAATAAGCTCTCTAATAAAGTAGTGCTTGACTGTCATAATATTATTAAACTTCCAGGAGTATACCATATTTAAGTTAACATAATGAGGGATTATAAATGTCTTTATTTAATATAGCTAAGACATGCTATTATCAGCTTCGGATTGGTTATTAAAGGCTGGTGGCATAGTCTATTACATGATTCCAGAAAGAGTAAGATATGGTAATGTGTTTTCTGGAACATTAAAAAAAAAATTCAAGAAGTAGAATATTTGGCACAGGCAGATCTGGATAAGTTAGTAGATGAACACTTTGTATTTACAGTTAGACATGCCTATGAGCAAGTTCCGTTTTACCGGGAGTATTATGATACTTATGGAGTTAATATCAGTTCGATTCATGGAGTTAAAGATATAAATAAGTTACCATTTATCGACAGAGATATCGTAAAAAAATATTCTGACAAATTGATAGCAAATGACTCGAAAAAGAAAAAACTGATTTATGTAACGACATCTGGCTCTACAGGAACCCCCTTAGGTTTTTTCCAACCGGACAATATAACGATGCAAGAGTGGGCATATACGATTCAAATTTGGGAAAGAGTTGGATATCGGCCAAATTCCAGTAGACTGGTATTGAGAGGAAAAAAAGCTGCATCCTGCAGGCGAGAAACAGAACTATTATTATGATCCTTTAAGAAGAGAACTTAGTTGCAATATATTTGACATGCGTGAAGAAACTATGGATGTTTATTGTCAAGCAGTAGAAAAATATAGACCTGAGTTTATACATGGCTATATGTCGGCAATTTTGATGTTAGCAAAAATACATAGATCAGAACAATATAAATATAAAACACCATTTTAAAGCTATTTTAGCGACTAGCGAAAATGTCATAGATGAACAAAAAGGAATATGTAGAAAAAATATTTAATACAAAAGTATTTTCTTTTTATGGTCATTCTGAAAGGTTAGTTATTGCTGGTGAATGTGAATACAGTACAGAATACCACGTTGAACCTTTGTATGGATATTGTGAGATAATTGACGAACAAGGCGCTGCTTCACAATTTGGAGAAATAGTAGCGACTGGCTTTTTAAATAATGACATGCCACTAATAAGATATAAAACAGGAGATATGGCATCATGGAGCCAGACGCCTACGTGTAAATGCGGTAGATGCTATAAAGACTTAAAAAACAACTGGGAGATGGCATCAGGATATGCTGGTAAATATTGACAAAGCTTATGTATCACTCACAGCTTTAAATATCCACTCCGATGCGTTTGATAAGATAATTAGGTACAAACTCGTTCAATATGAAATTGGAAAAGTTGAAATGTTAAAATAATAGTTTAATAGATTTTCGATTATCTCTTTATAACTTCTCAAATGCCGGTATAGCCCGTAACTTCGGGCTTTTCGGCGTTTTTTCATATCGGAAGAACCTCACAAATACTTTTATAACCCCTTGTGTTTTCACGGTCAAAAAGTAGTAGAAGAAGTAGTAAAATACCTGTCTACTACTAAGCGGTTCAGTCTTCGGTTTTCTCCGTGTTTACCACTTTGATTTCCGTCTTGGCTTCCAGTCTGTCCATTTCCTCCTGTGCGGAATGGAATGTGGCGTGGGCGTAATAGTTCAGCGTCATAATGATGTTGGAATGGCCCATGATATATTGTAGTGCTTTGGGTTCATTCCCGCATTTGCCATTCTGGTGCAGAACGTGTGCCGCATGGTGTGGGGCGTCATTACTGTCGGCAGCGGTTCCTTGTGACACTTGTTAAACTTCTTGGCAAGACACTTAAACATGGCGTCATAATGTACCGCTACTTTCGGCAGGCCGTCCCGGTTCAGGAATAGGAAATTACTATACCCATCCACCTGTATTGCCTTGCCGTCCCTGCGCTTCTTCAACACGCGCTGGAACGCCTCATAAGCGGCTTTGCGCTCATAGGCACTTGACGGAATCCGCTGTCTGTCTTGGGCGTTTCGATATAGTAGCCGTCCTCCGTGCTTCTCAAAAGCTGGTGGTCTACATTTACAAAGCGCTTCTCAAAATTCAGATCAGCAGGGGTCAGGCCGAGAGTTCAGAAATCCGAAGTCCTGTTTCCAGCAGGATAACCACCTCGTCATAATACTTGGAATAGATGGTATCATCCTGTATGAATTTCAGGAGTTCTTTTTCCTGTGCGGGGGTCAGAGGAACCTTTGGCTCGGTGTCGTCGTTGATTACTTCATTGATCTGGAAGTCAAAGGGATTTTTGCGGAGGTAATCATCCTGAATCGCCATATAGAAGATGGCTTTCAGGGAACGCTTGCTATTGCAGATGGTCGTGTAAGCAACACCCTTTTCCTGCATACGCAAAGCCCATTCTTTCGCGTCCGACAGCTTCACACTGTCAATGCTGGCCGCCCCCAGCTTATCTTCTTCTAAAAAGTTTCATTAGCTGCTGGCGGCTCTTTTGGGTTCCCTGCTTCACATTTCCCCGCGCCGGATGTACTTGGCATAAAGCTGGCAGACCGTCATCTTCTTGCCGATGGTGTCGATCCCGTCGTCAAGGTCTTTCTGTATCTGCTTGATTTTCTCGCGGAGTGAAATATCCGCCCGCTTCCCGGCAGGGATTTTGTCTGTGGGTACTAACTTCCATGAGTAAACAAACTTCTGTTCCCCAAAGGTGTCCGTATATTTGTAAGCGTATCTTCCGTCTGGTCGCTGGCTCTCTCCAGATTTCAAAAGGCGGCCCTTGCTGTCCCGTCTTTTTTCATCTCGTTCCTGTTTTGGCATTTCGTCATGCTCCTTTCCATGACGGAAAGAGCCTTGACACGCTTTAAGGATATTATAGCATAGTCAAGGCTCTTTTTTCACTAGATTGTGTCCAGAGAATCAATGATTTTTTCAAACTTTTGCCGTTTGATCTGGATGCGGTTGCCGTTCAAAATCACCCAGCCAGCGGATGGGTTTTCCTCGGCAAGCCGCCGCAGCTTGTTTTCTCCAATGCGAAAATATTTCGACGCTTCCTCAATGGTAAGCGTATACTTTTCCCAAATAGGCACATCGTTATTACTCATAATGCGGCCCCCTTTCTGTTTAAAACAAAGGTTTCTTGTGAATGTGGGCAAAACACGGACGGCTGGCGGCCCAGCTCCACGGGACTTTCACCCCCGCGTGGTTCTCACACGGCCCTACCCATTGCCTGCGACGCTTTTAACGCTCGGACTGTGGCTGTAAGGGAGTATCATTGTCATGCCTGCACGTCGTCGCCCATAAGCAGCCACGCTTATGTTGCGGCTGGGTGGTTGTCGCTCCGCTGTTTTCGTAGAAATCAGCATCATGGCGCACCCGCCGTCCGGCTCAGTGCAGACAGAATGTGTCCGTATGCCCTATGACGCACCGCCATTGTCCTGCGGGCGTATTTGTCAAGGTGCATCCATCAGCCACCAGGTCGGCGGAAATGCGGAAAGGGAGTAGTAAGACATTTCCGTTCCGTGGCCGGGCCGTTACTTCAAGGCAACGATGATGGAATGGATGAGCTTAAGTTCCAAACGGTGCTTCATATACTCGTCCACGCACACATAAGGGATGCCGTTGCTGTCGTACAAGGTGCGGGTGCAGAGCTTGTTTATGTAGCCTGCATAGTACCGCAGCACTTGTTCCATAGCCATTGCGTCCCCAGCGTGGGCAGCTTCCATCACTGAAAGGGGCAGAAGCTCTCTGCCGTTGAATGTGGGTTCCTTCATCCGCGTTTCCCTCCCTCTGGCATGAGCGCCATCAATTTCAAACGCAACTGTTTCAGGGTGCTTGTCCTGTGGCGCTGTACGGCGCTGGGACATTCCCATGAGGCTGCCGATTTCTCCGTCTGCCAAATCCAGAACACAGTGCAAAATCAAAATGCTTTGTTCCTGTTGTGGCAGGCTGGCGAATGCCTCGGCTACAAGCTCGTTGTCAATGGGCAAATCATATCCATGCGACGAAAAAACGTAGCTGTCGCTGGGGTAATAATCTACCGTGGAGAGCTTTTCCAGTTCTTCCGGAGTCAGGCATTCAAACGACTTTTTCACGGTCGCGCTGCTGTCCCATCTCACGCAGATAATCTTTGGCCTCATTGCGGAGTACCGCCTTGCAAAATGCGTCATAGCGGTGCCGCAGGATAAAGTCATTGCGGGGATCGTATCCATCTTCTCACCCCCTTTCTGTGGGGGATTTCGGTGGTTCTCTCCCTTTCCGCCAAAGTTACTTTTAAAAGGCCGCCAGCTACCCGCTAAATACCACTTTTTAAGAATTTTTTGAAAAAAGTGTGTGGCCGGTGGTACGGAACGCAGGAAATAACAAAATTCGCCCGGAAGGGTATAGACCCTCCGGGCGAACGTAAAAATAGTATGATATTTTACTGTATGGTATAATGCATGGTTCCGGCCGCATTTTCGACTGGCCGGAGGATGACTTTTTTTAACGGCACTGCTCCCATTTCCGGTGGTCGCTCTCCCGTTCTACACATGACAGCTTCCTCCTAGAGCCGCCAATCACGCCAGTGTCAGGACGCCATTTCCAATAGAAGGCGAAGAAACGGCAGACTTGGTCTTGAACCGCCGAAGATTAAGGAATCCATTTTACGCGCAGGAAAGCCTCTGTCCCTGCAACGTTTTTTCTTTGCCTATTGGTCGGTGAAGCGTGTTTCATGTGATTCACTTCCTATTGGTCGGCTGTTTCTTTTAACCGTTCAAAATATTCCCTACTAATAACGTGTTCCAACCGACAGGCATCGGCTTCTGCAATTTTAGGATCAACGCCTGCGGCTATGAGCTGTTCCATGAAAAAGCAATGGCGCTCATAGATTTTTACGGCCACTTCTCGACCAATGTCTGTTAGATGCAGATAGTGTTCTTCATCCATTGTCAGAAAGCCGCCCTCACGCAAAATGCCTACTGCATGGCACACGCTGGGTTTTGACACCTCCATGTGCCGGGCTACATCTACGGAACGCACCATGTCTATTCTCTTATGCAGAACGAGGATAGCTTCCAAGTAGTCCTCCCCGGATGCATGAAGTTTCATCTCAGCCTCCCTAGTAGTTTGTCAAGTTAGTAAATAGAAGTAGCGTAAAGAAGAAAGAAATGGTAAACTATCGTCGGGTGATGAGAAGTGAACCACAAATATATCGTAACATTAACAGAAGAAGAGCGGCAGGAACTGCGAGCACTGGTCCAAAAAGGGCAGACCCAGGGATATCGGATCAAACACGCGCAAATACTGTTGAAACTGGATGAAATACCGGAGAACCAGGGGTGGACATACGAGAAAATAAAGGCAGCATATCATGCCACCCCCCACACCATCAGCCAGATTGCGAAACGATTTGTAACAGGCGGAGTGGAAGCGGCGCTGGGGCGGAAAGAGCAGGCCAACCGACATAAAAAGATCGATGGGCGGGTGGAGGCTCACATCATAGCCATTGCCTGTTCACAAGCGCCAGAGGGACGGGAGCGGTGGACCTTGCAGCTGATAGCGGATGAACTGGTACGGCTTGGCGTTGTGGGCAGCATTTCAGACACAGCGGTAATGGAAACACTGAAAAAAACGAACTTAAGCCCTGGCAAAAGAAGGAATGGTGCATTCCAAAGCCCGGGGCGGAGTTTGTAGCGCGGATGGAGGACGTTCTGGATGTATATCAGCGTCCTTATGATCCTCTGCGCCCGATTCGACACTTAGAATTGTGCGGTGTTGCCCTAGTACCCAGCTTTTGTGCGGAACGGCAGATACAAATAAAATACGGAATATGCCACAATCTCCACGGCATCCACGAATTTTTTCTCAAATCAGCCAGTCGATTTTTATTTCCTGCGCACCTGTTTTATCATCTCTTTCTCCTATCTGAACATCTTGAATAAAAAGAGCCGCCAGTTCCCTTGTCAGAGCGGATGCTTCCGTAATCTCCTGTAAGTAAGTCTCCAGTTTCGTCCTGCCTCCCGGCGCTTTTTGTTCCTCTTTTTCCTCAAGAGCCAATGCTTCGAGCCTGTGTATCAATTCTTTTTTGTCCGCAAGGTAAACCCGGTTCAGTTCCAGAAACTGTTCTTCTTCCAGAATGCCGCGGGATTTGTCCAAATACAGGTCGTGCAATGCCTTGACCCGCTGCTCAAGCTCCATCTTCAGGCGCAATTGTTCCTTTGTACGGCGTTTCCGGTCGCTCTGTGCAAGATCTTCCATAGCGCATACATCCGCCTGCTGCGGATCGAAATAGCGATTTATATGACATTGCAGCCGGCGCAGCACCTCCTCCTCCAACCAGTCCAGGCGGATGTTATGATTTGTACACAGAGGCTTGTGCGTCGCATACAGCTTGCACCTGAGATAAGAATATTTGCCGGCGGCCCGGCCGTTGCTGTAGCGCTGCATCGCGCTGCCGCACTGCATACAATGGACTTTCCCCGCCAGTGGATGCACCTCTCCCAGCCCCGTGGAGCGTGTGCGCGCATGCAGCATTTCCTGTACGCGCTCGAACGTTCTGCGGCTGATGACCGGCTCATGGGAATCCGGCACAATGATCCAATCGCGCTGCGGTACAGAAGCCATCTTTTTGGATTTATAGCTGATTTTTTTTGTGCGCCCCTGTACAAGGTCTCCCGTATACATCTGATCCCGCAGGATACGGCTTACTGTCGTGCGGTTCCACAGCCCATGGTCGTTGTGCGCTGCGCCGTTACGGTACGGATAGCCCATCGCCTGCTTGTGCCTCGTCGGGTTCGGCACGCCGTCCCGGTTCAGAATGGCCGCGATGCTCTGTGTGCCATGCCCCGCCAGATACAGCGCGTAGATGCGCCGCACCACGGCGGCCGCCTGCGGCTCCACGATCAGCTTATTTTTATCCGCCGGGTCTTTCCGGTAGCCGTAAAGCGGGAACCCTCCGATGTATTGTCCCGCCCGGCGCTTGTAGTCGAACACAGTACGGATATTTTCCGATAAGTCTTCCAGATACCACTCGTTGACAAGGCCGTTGATCTGCCGCGCTTTTTTGTTGCCCTTGATGTCCGTGTCCACGTTGTCGACCGTAGCGACAAAACGAATGCCCCACTCCGCGAATAAGCCGTGGATGTATTTTTCGACCAATTCCATGTCGCGCGTAAAGCGCGACTGTGTTTTCACCAGCACAATGTCGAACCGCCGCGCCTCTGCATCCGCGATAAGCTGTCGAAAGGCCGGGCGCTCCCGGTCAATGCCGGAGTAATCTTCATCACAATAAATATTGTAAATGTCCCAGCCCTTGTCCAGCGCGTACTTGATGAGCATGGATTTCTGGTTTTGGATGCTCTCGGACTCCGATTGCTTCTCCTCATCCTCCCGGCTCAGCCTGCAATAAATCGCCGCCGTCATGGCACTACCTCCTGCACAGTGTTCTGCTGCAACGGCAATACGGCCACATCGTTTTCAAAACAGCCGTCACACACAGGAAGAATTTTCTGTACGGGATTGTAAGTATTGCTCCATTTTCTGCTGAACGGATGTCTTCCTTTCAGCCTCTGTTTTCGCCTGAAAGGATTCTGTTACAATGAATATTGGCCGTTTCATATAGATCGCCCCGGTAATACTTATGCATCAGCAGCCCGTCCCTATCGCTCGGCAAACAGGACATTCGCCGGCAAGGAGCCGCACTGCCTGTATACCGCCACTCCGTTTTCGCAAATAAGAACATCTTGCATTTGGCTTTTAGCGCGGAATCCATCCTGAATGCACATAAATTCCATTTCCCACACAAAAGCTCCCCGGAACAGTCAATTGGGCTGTTTCGGAGAGCTTTTTCTTATTGATTCGTATCTTTTTGATTTGCAGATTTGCGTTACATCCTGCAGGCGCTGCACCCCTGAGGGCATGCAGGAGAGGCATCGCCCTCTTCATTTTTGCCGAACACCTGTTCGTACAGCCGCTTGCCTGCCGGCGTCGCCGCGAGGCCTCCTTCTGCTGTTTCCTTCAATGCGGCGGGCATCGCGTCGCCTACGCGCTTCATCGCGAGGATCGCTTCATCGGCGGGGATAGGGCTGCGAATGCCAGCCAGCGCGAGCTGCGCCGCAACAAGAGCGCCCGCCACGCCTGCCGCATTGCGGTGGATGCAGGGAATTTCCACAAGACCGGCCACAGGGTCACACACAAGGCCCAATACATTGCCCAGAGAGATGGACACCGCGTCGCCCAGCATATCCGGCGCACCGCCGCACAATTCCACAAGCGCCGCCGCAGCCATGGCTGCGGCACTGCCGCACTCGGCCTGACAGCCGCCCTGCGCGCCCGCAATGCACGCATTGTTTGCAATCACCATACCAACCGCTGACGCCGTGAACAGTGACATCACGCAAGCGCGCTCCGGCAGCTTACGCTCTGCCTGCAACGTGAGCACGGCGGCCGGCAGAATTCCGCAGGAGCCTGCCGTGGGCGCCGCAACGATACGGCCCATTGCCGCGTTCCATTCGCTGACTGCAAGCGCGCGGGTGAGCGCGCCGGAGAACACCCCGCCGCACAGCACGTTCCCTTCCCGCTCTGCACGTGCCATACGGTAAGCGTCTCCGCCCGAAAGGCCGCTGGCCGAACGTACGCCGGGCGCTTTCCCCTCCTCCACGGATGCCGCCATTACCGCGTAGCTTTTGCGCATGATTTCATACAATTCGTCCGCGCTCTGTTCCATTTGTACCGCCTGCTGCTCCAGCACCAGCTCAGAGAGCTTCCTCCCGCTTTGTTTCGCTGCTTCGATCAATGCGGCGATTGAATCATATCTTAAATCCATTCTCATTCTCCCCCGTTACATCGGTGCAAGCATCGTGGACGACAACACATTCGGAAGTTTTTCCACACAGGAATTCACATCAGGCTCCAGCGCGCCGTCCACCTCGATGGTCATGACCGCTGTTCCTCCTTTTTGTGCGCGGGAAAGGCGGAAATTACAGATATTGACGCCGCGCCGGCTCATTTCCTCCGTAACGGCGGCAATCGTTCCTGGCGCATCACGGTGCAGTACGATCAGCGTCGTATACTGACCGGTGATCTCCACAGCCATGCCGTTTACGCGTGTGACAAGAATATTTCCTCCGCCCACTGAAGCTCCCTGCACGCTCACCGTATGTCCCTGTGCATCCATCAAAGTGATAAGCGCGGTATTGGGGTGTGCATTTTCCAAAACAGCCGGCATAATGGTGATGGCCAGCCCGGCTTTCTGCGCAAGCGTCAAACTGTCGCGCAGGCGCGCGTCATCGGGCTTCATGCCCAGTATCCCCGCGACAAGCGCCTTATCCGTCCCGTGGCCCCGGTATGTCTTGGCAAAACTGCCGTGCAAACGAATGTCCGCCGTCACGGCCGGAGCACCCAAAAGCGCCCGTGCGATGAGCCCAATACGCGCCGCGCCCGCGGTATGTGAGCTGGACGGCCCGATCATCACAGGCCCGACAATATCAAATACATTCATGGAACCCCTCCACATTATGTTTTACATATGCGCTGCCGCCATTTGCCCGCCCCTCTGAACATCGCTCTGCGGCTTCGGGGTTATTATACTACATTTATCCCTTTTTTGATATGGGAAATATGTATCATCCGCAACCAAAAAGGCGGCGCTCCCGTGCAGAAACGCCGCCATGAATGGGTCAAATTTTGATTTTGAGCCACTTGTCATGTTTGAAGCGCCACATTGTGAGCAACAGGCGCAGAAGCTGATCGATGGCCAAGCCGAGCCATGCACCGAACAGCCCCATGCCCAGCGGATAAACAAACAGCCAGCCGGACAGCGGACGGATACACGCCACACTGATAAGAGAAACCAGCGCCACGAAACGCGTATCGCCGCCGCCGCGCAGGCACCCGCTGTAAATCACCTGAGATATCTGCAGGAACACGATGACCGCGACGAAATCCATGATCATGGCGCCGTAATCGAGGATCTCCGGATCTGCTGAAAAAAGGCGGAACACATCGCGGCCAAATACAACATACACAAACGCCACCGCTGCCGAGCACAAAAAGCCCAGCCGCTGGCAAAAGCCGCCGTACACCTTGGCCAGGTCCGGACGCTTTTCTCCCAGGCTCTGCCCGACAAGTGACACCGACGCAACAGAAAGGCCGTCGCCAAACGCAAAGGAAATGGTAATAATATTCATGCCGATCTGATGGGCTGCAAATGCGTTCGTTCCCAGGCGCGCCACGACCATCGTGTACATCAGGAAGCCAAAACGCAGGAACAGCTGTTCCGCCAGGGTGGCGGAACCAATGTTGGCGATGGAGCCGAGTGTCTTGCGGTCAAAGCCCACCGGCCTTTTATTGTAAAATAAGTAGAGGAAGCTGTCGGGATGCATTACCGAGCGCAAAGCCATTCCGCTGGCTACGACAGTACCCAGCACTGTTGCGATGGCAGCGCCGTTTACCCCCAGTGCCGGGAAACCGAAGTTTCCGCCGATAAGCAGGTAGTTGAACACAATATTCACAAGATTTGAAACAATATTGGTACGCATCGCAATTTTTGTGTTGCCGACGCCGCGCTGAGCCGCATTGATGACCATATTCAGCACGTTGAAAAACTGGCAGCCCACAATGATGCGAAAATAACCCGTGGCAAGCTCGTGCGTGTCCTCGTTGGTTCCCGCGAGCCGAAGCACCGGCTCTGCAAAAATGAGCGCTAGAGCGGTGATAACGACAGTAAGCACCACTGTGATCAAAATTGCCTGTACCAGAACACGATTTGCGCCTTCGCGGTCTCCTTCCCCCTTGCGCCGTGCTACAATGGCGCTGACCGCCACATTCACAGAAAGGAAAACCGCCAGACAAATGAATTTCGGCTGCCCGGTCAGACCGATGGCCGCAATGGCCGCGGCTCCCAGTGACGATACCATAATGGTATCCACCACGCTGACAAGCGCCACCAGAAAGGATTCCAGCGTGGAAGGCCATGCGACGCGGAACGCCCGCCTCAGCAGGTCTCCGTCGTCCGGCAGGGGGGCCCTCCAGCTGTGTGCGCTTTAAAATGCGCCGTGCATTAAAAAGCAATGAAACAACTCGGTTCAATTCCCAATCCTCCATACATTTGGCCGCATCACAGATGCGGCCATTTTTCCTATATATTTACATTATATAACACCTTTCGGCACAGAGCAAGCCGCCTGCTATGCCGTCAAAAAATCCCGGCCGAAGTACAAACGGCCGGGATACATTTTAAGATAACAGGAGCCGCTGCCTTATCCTTTGACCGCTCCCGCTGTCAAACCGGTGATGAACTGACGGTTCGCCAGCAGGTATACGATCAAAATAGGGATCAGGGCGATGGAAGCGCCGGCCGTCATAATGTGCCATTCTGCCGCGGCGTTGGCAGAATAACGCAGATTTGCCACAGCCACGCTCAACGTTTTCAAGCCCGGGTTTGACATCGTGAAAACCTGTGCCGTCACAAATTCGTTCCATGCGGTGCGGAATGCAAACAGCGCGATGACGCCGAGGATGGGTTTGATCGCAGGAACAATGATCTGCCAGAAAATGCGGAACGTACCTGCGCCGTCTATGGTCGCAGCTTCATCCAGTTCCTTGGGAACACTGCGCACAAAGCCTGAAACCATGAAGATATTCGCCGCCTGCCCGCCCGTGAGCAGCAATTTATCAACATGAACAACACGGTCAGCAGCAACACTGTTTTATATTTTTCATGCGATGACGCCAAGCCCTCAGAAAAACGGTTGGCTCGCCATTGCCCACAATATTTGAACGCCGATAGAAGATCACCAGTGCCAGCAGCGGTCCTCCTTATTGCCCGTTGTGCTTACTGCCGATAAATGGTTCAAACCGGCAAGCCGCCACCAGGTATCAAATTCCTGTCCGGCGATTGATGACATTTGTTTTGCCCATTGGACCGCCCTCGGTCAACACCATGATGCCTGCATATCCGCCAAAGAAAACCAGCGCCAGCATCAAGTGAACCGATCGTGGCAGAACGTAACCGTTGAAGCTTTGCGCTTTCATATACGGTACGAATCCCCGTCAGGCCTGCGATAAAATACACCATGAGTTGCCCACACCAAACAGCCAGAATGATGACTGTGAGCATCGCATGCTGCACCCCCAGCCAGTTTATATTTTTCATCGATGACGCCAAGCCACATCAGAAAACGGTTGATCTCGCCATTGAACAGCAGATAGAAGATAAGAGCCATCACTGCGCTGGACATAATGGTTGGCGTAAAAATAATGGACTGGCTCACGGCGTTGATGCGTGTGCTTTTACTGAGCGAAATGCCAGCATGAACGCGATGGGCAGCGTAAGAATGAGTTTGCCCCGTCAGGAGTGTTTACCACAGAATCCCAAAACACAGGGTCCCCGTAAAAAACACGCACAAAATTGTCCATTCCAACAAACTTCGCCTCGCCGTAGCCGCGATAGTCGAACAGCATATACCGCAGCGCCCACAGGATGGGATACACCGTGAACACTGCGAACATGATGATGTTCGGCAGCAGCATCAGATACGAGGTGCGCTCGTTATAGACGCGCTCCCAGACCTTTCCCTTTCTTCGACATGCCGTCACTCCCCAGTTTGCCGTAATTGGTACCTCAATTATACCGCCGGCCCAAGTATGCGCAGGGAGAGAAAATCATCGGAAGATATGTCTAAAATTCAACGAATATCAAGCGCTTTCCCGCCAGGGCGGCAGCTTGATATTCACTGGGCGTCATATGGTAGAATTTTTTTTAAAACATACGGAAAAATATCGTGAATCCGCGTAGCCCGCCTGTTCGGCAACATCGCACACCTTCGTCTGCGGATTGCCAAGCAGCATGTGTGCGTGCTGCATACGCTGCGCTGTCAGGAATTCCGTAAACGTCTGCCCAGTCTCCTGCTTGAACAGCTGCCGCAGATAATTGGGGCTGATAAACAGTGCCGCAGCCACGTCATCCAGAGAAAAATCAATCTGAGATATGCCTGCACCACCTCGCTCACCCGCTCCGTCAGTATGCGCCGGGGCGGTTTTTCCCTGGCGGCGCAGCCAGTACAGCGATACGAAGTTCTCGAAGCAGGCTCTCAGCTCCTCCATGCTCGCCGCCGCCATGATCTCCTGCTGAAAATTTGTGAATTCGTAATAGCTCATCGGCATATCGGAAGCTGGTTTTTCAGAATGGAATAGCATAAGCGCAGCACGCACATGCGAATGAATGTCGCATCGCGGATCTCCCGCTCCACAAACCATGCGAACAGCGCTTCGCAATTTTGGACAAAAGCAGCCCGGCTGCCGCACTGTACCGCGGCGGGGATGTCACGAAGGAGCTCCTCCGGCGGCTCCGGACACGGCAGAAGCTTTCCGGCCAAAACATCCTCGTAGGTGGTAACGGGCGCCGCCTGTTCCGGGAACGCATAGGCGCGAGCCTGCGTAGATTGGCGGTAGGAAAGCTCCAGCTTGGCGGGCGTTTCCGCAATACAGCCGACAAAAAATGCACATCCAACGCCTGCGCGCGTTTACAGGATACCGCAATGGAAGTAAGCGCATGGCTCAGCGTGAGAAACAGCCCTGCGCGTGCCGTGCGGGGCGCACAGAACACCACCGCCTGCCGGGGCGGCGTGCCGAGACGGAGCAGTACAGTACGCACCGCGCCATAGAGCCGTTGTTCCAGCACCCGCTCTAAAAGAGCGCGCTGTGCGTCCAGGCCGTCGCACAGTACGCAGCAATAGTTCTTGTCCCCTCTTGCGCAAACACGGCGTTTGCCGCAGAGAGAGCAGGCAGCTCTTCTCCCAGCAACGCAGCACGGAAATAGCTCTGCAATTCCAGCTCGTTGGTTTTCTGCGTGTTGGTCCGCAGCGTTTCTATCTGGGCCCAGCGCAAAGCCTGTGCGTCCAGTTCCGCTGCGAAACGGCTCAAAGCGGAAACGAGCTTTGCAGTGTCCAACGGCTTCAGCAGGTAATCGCTGACCCCCAAGACGGAGAGCCTGCACAGCGTATTCAAACTGGTCATACCCGCTCAGCACCAGCAGCTTTGCCTCCGGCAGAAAGATCAGACAGGCTTTCCAAAAACTCCAATCCGTTCATGTGGGGCATCGTGATATCCGTCAACACCGCATCGGGCAGAATCTCCCGCGCCAGCGCCAGCGCCTCGCGTCCGTCCCGCGCCAGTGCTGCAAGATCCCATTCCGGGCAGTTCTGCCGCACAAAATCCGCCACGCCCTCGCGGATGCTCTCCTCATCGTCCGCTATCAGTAAGCGATACATATTGCTCCACCTCATCTGTGTGATACAGGGCAATCGCACGGCGGCCACCGTGCCGCGCCCATATTCGCTCTCCAGCATCAATCCGTACTCTGCGCCAAAATACAGCCTGATACGTTCGTTGACGTTGAAAATGCCGTACCCCTCCCCGCTGACGGAAAGGCCGCGCGCAAGGTCTGCCTGCAGCATGGCCAGCCGTTCCGGCGGTATCCCGGGCCGTTATCCGTCACGCGCAGCTCCATCACACTGCCGCTGCGCCTCCCGGATATGGCAATAAGCCCCGGCGTCTCGCTCTCTTTGATCCCGTGATAAATCGCGTTTTCCACCAACGGCTGCAAAATCAGCTTAACGGTATAAAGCTGCAGGATATCCGGCGAAAGCTCCACCGTATAACTCAGCTTTCCGCCGTAACGCAGCTTCTGAATCTGCAGATAACTGCCCACATGCTGCGCTTCCTGCTCCACGGAAATGATCTCTCTACCGCGGCTCAGCCCGATACGGAACAGCGTCGCCAATGCCGTTGTCATTCGGCTGATATCCTGCGCGCCCGCACGTTCAGCTTTCCAGCGAATGGAGTCCAGCGTGTTGTACAAAAAATGAGGATTGATCTGCGCCTGCAGCGCTTCAGCTCTGCGCGGCGCTTGAGCTGCTGCTCCACACGCACACACGCTCTTTTTCGTCCTGTAATTGGGCGATGTATGTTTCCTGTTCGTCCAAAAGCATGTGAATGTGCGCCAGCATGCTGTTGAAGCTGCGGGACAGCGTTCCGATCTCGTTATGATACGGATATTCAAAGCCCCCTGCCAGTCGTTTTCACGTCCACACTGCGCATACGCTGCGACAGACGCGAAAGCGGCTGTGTTACGCTAGTGGACGATACGGGTCAGCGCCACGAGAAGCACCAGCACCACAGCAAGACTGACGGCAAAAACACATTGCGGATGTTCTGCAGCTGGCCCAGAATATGTTTTCCGATTGAAGATAGACCACGTGCCAAGGGCGTTTGCCAACGCACGGTGAGCCGTCAGATACTTCCCCCCTTGCGCTGCGGTTTCTGTAAAACCTTCGGTTTCAAGCACCGCATGCAGCGCCCGTAGTCTTCCGCAAGCGCGGCGGCAGCCGCGCCTCCCCCTGCGTAACCAACCGGCCCCGGCCGTCCACCAGCAGCATATCCGAACCGTCGTCGGGTACAATATCGTGCAGATACGCCGTCAGACGCGCTTTGTCGATATTGGCCAGAAGCACCAATCGCCCCCCGTAACCGTCTACGGAAAAACGGTACATCACAGGCAGCACCTCGCGATGCGTGATGAATATTTCATCTTTTCTGCACTTCACCCCAAATAACATAGCTTTCGCTTTCTTCAGCCTGGCGCCACAGCACAGACGCCTCAAAGCGGTATTCCTGCTCGGTAGAACGCCCATATCCGTGAAGCTGCTTTTGGGCGTATACAAAAAAGATGGAACTGATGAAGGCTCCGTTACCTTGTGCAGCGAGAGGCACGGCGAAAGCAGCGTCATCGCCACGCCCTGCGCCGACGGCTTATCGCTGAGCAGATAATCGGTCAATGCGCCCTCAAAGCTCGGGTCGAGCCGAATATAAAACAGCCGCTCCACTACATTGCGCAGCTTTGCGTCCCATATAAGTCTGCGCCTGTGTGAGCGTCACATCCGCCGCGCTGCGCGCCTGCCGTTCCACATTTTTCAGCCACATAGAAATACAACGCTACCTGGCACGCGATCAGCACGGTCAAAAGCACCGCCGTCACCAGCAGCGAAAGCTTTACCCTGAGGCTCGCGTTGCGGTAAGCACACAACAGCCGTTTCATTCCAATCCCCCGGCACGAAGCGCAAAATACCGTTCATTCTTGCTTTGCACAGCAAAGCAAGAAAACCGCCCGGGCGGTTTTGCGCCGCTTTTTTATACAAGTATACCATTTTGCCCCGCCAAACGCCAAAAGAGAGCCCTTGGGCAGGGTTCTCTTTCGGCGCTTAGGGTTTGTATTTTACTTGGCGGTGTCCTGCTTGAGCGGATCAAAATTGGGATAGACGATGCGCTCCGCACCGCCGTCCACCAGCTTGTCGTAAGCGGCGTTGTAGCGGGTGTTCAGGTCTTCAATGGCACTGTCGATGTCCGTCACACCAAAAATGCACTCCACACAGGTGGTGTAATAATCCTTGCCTTCCACCACGACGCCCGCAGGCAGCGGCGGCCAGTTCTGGTCATCGGCATTGATGGCCAGATTCGGCATCTTCTCAATGGATTCCGGCGCTTCGGCGCTTTCCACGGCGCTGGGGATCATCACGGTGCCAAGCCCGGCTGTATGATACGGTCCCATAACCTCATCGCTGTGCAGGAACTTCATCACTTCCCACGCCTCATCCGGATGCTCCGTCGCGGGATTGATGCCGAGGTTCGAACCGCCGAACCAGAGCTGCTGCTTACCTTCCACCTTGCCGTTCACCGTGGGAGCTGAGCGCAGTTCCAGTTTGCATCCGTCGGGAACTGGCTGGCATATACGCCCGGCTCCGCATGGCTGATGGAGATATACATCGCGATATTTCCGGCTGCGAATTGCGTGCGCAGCGGGTCGATATCAAAGATTCACTGCGGAAAACGAAACGCCGGTGGCGAACATTTCCTTGAACGCCTCCAGGACGGGCTTATAGCTGGAGAAGTCATAAGTACCGGTTTTGTAGTCAAACCCACCGCGGGTGCCGCCGCTGCGCATCACGATCATGTCGATGGAACGCGCCACGGAGCTCGCCGCGGATTTGAAGTTACCCGCAATGCCGTAAATCCCTTCACTGCCAAGCTGTTCTGTAACGAGCTTTGCGTCCGCCACCAGCTCATCCAGCGTTTGAGGTGGCCCGTCTATGCCTACACGGTCAAAGATGTCCTGGTTATAGAACAGGCGCGCGGCAGAAGCCGTGTACGGCAGCGAATAGATGCCGTCCCCCAGCGCGTTGATGCCTTCCACAAAAGCGCCTTCGCCAAAACGCGTTCTGTATTCGTCATCCATGTAAGGGGCAAGGTCCAGAAGCTGCCCCTTCTCCTTTGACGACGACCTCGATCGGGTCCGTACCTGCAAGCTGGTACATCCGGCGCTGTGTTTGTGCTGAACGCCAGATCCAGCATTTTTGGCTGTAATTGTCGGCATATACCTGGAAATCAATGTAGATATTTTTTGTCGTTGGTCGCATTGAACTCTTCTATGAGCGGCGTCATATACGCCTGATCGTGACGGTTTGTGGTCCAGTAGGAAATCGTGATTTTCCCTTCCGCTCCTGCCGGCGTGGAACCGGCTGCCGAAGCGCTCCCGGATGCAGACCCGGACGCGCTGCCGGAGCCTCCTCCGCACGCGCTAAGCGAAAGCACCATAACACCTGCAGCAACTGCCGAAAGGATACGTTTTGCCTTTTTCATGTTTCTTCCTCCTTTGGTTGATATCCGCCGCGCCGTCTCCAGCGGCGCTGCCGTGTTTCATGGTATCCGTTTTCGCCCGTTTTAAAAAGAAAATTTTCCGAACTCATGTGTGTTATCTTCAGTTTCAAGCGCCGGAGCCGCTACGCCTCACAATCGCACCATATCTCCAGGCCGTTTCGCGAAACACTTTACCGACACGGATGGCGTCGGGCGCACAAACCGCGGCAGCCTCTCCGGACATCAGACGGTCCGTCATGGAAATATATCGTGCAATCGCCTGTTTTTCCCGCATTGCGGGCAGCTCATGTCCAATACAGATAGAGTCAAATTCGCTCTCGCGCGCCCACAGTCTGCGCAGGCTGGCATTTACTCATGAAAATCATGTCGGTGAGCGCCATGCTTACGTTGACCGTGTCGCCGGTAAACAAGCCTGTTTTCTTTGTCCAACAGACAAATGGAACCGGGCGAATGCCCCGGCGTGTGGATGACCTCCAGCCTCCGTCCGCCGAGATCGAACACATCACCGTCAGCCAAAGGCAAATACTCGGGCTGCGGAAGCTCCTGCCGGGGCACCAGCGCATCGATTTTCCTCTCGTTGCCCGGGTTGCGCACCGGCGCCCGCGTTTTCACAAACCATTTGCGCATCGTATTGTTCAGCGGGAAACGGCGGCTGTGTTCCCAATCCAGAGGGTGGAGATACATGCGAAATGGCCCGCGCCGCCCACATGGTCCGGGTCTCCGTGTGTCGCAATAACAACGAGGGGAAGCCCTGTAAGCCTTTCGATGTCTTCCGGCAGCGGGCCGATACCTCCGCCCGTGTCGATCAATGCGGCCCGGTGTTTTCCGACCACGAGAAACATATTAACGAGTTTGTATTCACTGACCAGATAAGTATCCGGAGCTATTTTTACAACGGGCCGTTCCAGCATGTTGTTATCCTCTCCTTTAAATCAAGGCGTTCGGGTTCATACCAGATCAGTACGCGCTTGTATTGTATCCTGTTCCGCCATGCAGTGCATTCCGCCCTTTTTCCCCCGTGTGCCTGTCCGGACAGCAGGAGATCCGTCGCTTCAATATAGTCCCGTGATCATGGTTTTATCCGCCTTGTCCAGCGCGTCATGCCCCAGGCAAATAAAAATCAAATTCTTTTTCCCGCGCCCACAGTCTGCGCATACTTTCGTTATACACTTTCACGGTACTGCTGGAATCTCCGCAGTTCAGCAGCAGACTGTCGTTGCACATATCGCCCGTGAACAGCAGACGGTTTTCCCTGTCCAAAAGACAGACGGAACCAAGCTATGGCCAGGCGTATGGATGACTTCTATTGTGCGGCCTCAACTCGAAAACCGTTCCGCCTTCCATAGGGATGCGCCTCACAGGCCGTTTTTGCACCAGCGCCAGTAAGTTCTTCCTCCGTCGCCTCGGGTTGCGCACAGGGCGCGCGGCTTTTGGCATACCAGGCGCGCCTTCTTCACCGCGGGCATAGCCCTCCTCCGACAGCTTGATATCCATCGGATGCAGGTGAATTTCCGGAAACAGTGCGGCTGCGCCGTCATGGTCAAAATGGCCGTGTGTGATGGCAACCGTGAGGAAGGCTTATCGGTAAGTTCCCAGAACCGTCTCCGGCCGCATTTCCGATGCCGGTACCGCAGTCGATGAGCAGCGCAGCTTCATCGCCCTCCAACAAATACATATTCCCAGTTTATATTCTGATGAGCCAGGTGCGCGGTGCGATTTTCGACAACAGGTTTTGCAAGCATATGTTTTCCTCCTTTTATCAAGCCGGACTCTCGTTCATTTGAATCGGCGCCGGTGTTGATCCATGCATATCTCATCAGGCCCAGTCTCTCGTGAAAAGTAGTTTCACATCCTATCGCTATGCGTCGTTTTGTCCAGAAACAGCAAAACTGCATCAGTCCACGCAGTCAGGTCATGGCCGCCCTCCCGGCGGTGATATCCGATCCCCTCTGTAATGATTGGCTCGCCCGCCAAAGGCGCATTCCGCGGCCGCTCGGATGCCCAAACAACCGCCATGCGGCACTCGCCTCCCTTGCGCCGAGCCGATTCCGCATCGGATCGCTCCACGCGTCCTGCGCGCCGCTGGCCACATGCTTAAAGACGCGGGGCAACAGCAGCCAGCAGCAATGCTGGTCGAACGGCATTTCATCTTCCCCCAGGCATACCGTGCGCTGGGACAGAACCAATGCGGAAAAAAACGCATTGATGGAGCCACATTCTCTCCCGCGTTTTCCGCGCGACACCGCAGCACCTGTGCAGCCCGATCGTTCACCAAAACGCTATGGATACGTATCCTGCGCAGCCACCACAGCGCTGTTTTCGCGCCCGCGGGAGGTGCCCGGCCAGAGAAATTTTTTGGCATCTATTCCTGCATGGGCACAAAAACGTCTGCCGCTCGGCTGGCCGCAAATGCCCAAACGCCCAACGTTCCCAACCCGTCGGCTCCCGGGCCGTGTCCTCCCCGGCAAACAGCCTCGCAAGTGCTGCCGGGAACAGCCTCGGTCATCCGGCTGCACCTCTCCGGCATAAAACGCCGCAGCAGCCCGCCCCGGATGCAAGTATCTGTTCCACCGGCCAATATCCTGCGCGGTATCCCGTTCAATATCCAGAAGCTGCGGCATGGACGCCCCGCCCTTTTGGAACGCGGCCATCATCCGTTCCACATCTGTCCGCCATTCTTTCGGCGCGCGCGCCATCAGTTCCTCCAAAGCGGACATGTCCGGGCCCTTCACAGCCCAGGAGTTTTTCTCATGATTGCTGATCATCAGAACCGCCGGCACAGGCTTTTGCGGATTCGGCAACACCAAAGCCATGTGAAAGCCGCACTGCCCCGTTTTGTACGCACCGTGATCCTGTAAAAATTCACGTTTTGCGGTACCCTCCAGGGCTTCTGCTGCGATACAGCAGATCCGCTCTTGTTTCAGAAGCCATCCGTGGCGTGCGGCCGAAGACGTTTTTTTCAAATAAACGAACGATCTGCACACGGCGCTGTTCCCAATTTCCGCGGTAATATCCGGCCCGTAAATGGGCGGCGAGACAATAGCTTCATCCCACAAGCACGCACCTTCCCGTATATTTCTTCAAAATCCTATTATACAGGCTTTTATCA
>VOFH01003772.1_pt1 | contig 48026 bp, 81 predicted proteins | sample 5384091 | NCBI WGS metagenome assembly VOFH01 (sample SAMN12384727, study PRJNA508395) | human gut metagenome | isolation source: healthy gut G | host: Homo sapiens
AAAGTGCAACAACAAGAGCGTGCATATTTGCAAGCTTTTTTGAAAACTGTCGTTTGGTAAAATCTATTCCATTTTTTTAAAAGCCTTGCGATAAAATATGTTCTGTGAATCATTCACAGTATTGTATTTTGAGGAGGCTTCATTCATGGTGAGTGAAGTCTCTTTTATTTTGCACTGTATAATGGAAAAAGTTTTGGTTGAACAGCAGTTGGAATAGTGAACGCATGCGTTCACATTTTATAACTAAGAAGTAATGGATTGGAAAGAAAATAATCAAGAACTTATTGTAGTATTATTAACCTTTGATACAGACGAAAAAGGTAGAGATGGTGAGGTCAATCCTAATGCTACATATACCAACTGGCGGTGGCATTTAGTGAAAACAAAAGATAAAAAGAATTGGGAAATAATCAGTTGGGGTTATTAATTGATTCCGGTTTGATGAATTCATGTGGCTTTTGAAAGTGGTAAAGTGATTTTATTTTACTTATTCGGAGCGTGGTATATATTAATAGGTAGAGTAAGTAACGCACAGATGTGACAAAATTGTCTTTTCAAATATAGACAGCTTTGTCAGGGGAACGCTGTACGGTTAGGATACTGCATAAAAAGCAGGAAAGAATAACGAAAAACGGAGGAATTAAAATGAAATTTCAAAAGCTTGGCAACACGGACATCGATGTTTCTGTGGTTGCATTAGGTACTTGGGGGCTTGGCGGCGGAAGTGTCTGGACAGACGGAGATTCTACAGTTGAGGACGCGAAGCGCCTGCTTGATATTTGTCATGAACATGGCGTGAATTACATCGATACCGCACCGGTGTATGGCACAGGCGTAAGTGAGGAATTGCTTGGTAAGGCGCTGAAGGGAAGAAGAGAAGATTTTATTTTGCAGACCAAATGCTCATTGAATTGGAGAGATGAGGGTGGTAATTTCCATTACGAACGAGACGGTTATACCGTTAACAATGACACCCGCGCATCAGCAGTGAAAAAGGACGTGGAAGACTCTCTGCGCAGAATGGGAACCGATTATCTGGATTCTGTTATCGTACATTATGTCTGCGGCAGACTTTCCGGTGGAAGAAACTGTTGGAGCATTGGAAAATCTGGTTCGTGAAGGAAAGATCCGTACCTATGGACTTTCTAACAGTCAGCCGGCAGATCTGTCTGCATATCAGGAAGCCGGCGGAAACGTATCTGTTGTACAGGAATTTTTCAGTATTCTCTCTCCTTTCCATGGCAGAGATTATTTTGAACTGTGTAAAAAAAGTATAACACGGTATTTCAGACCTATGGTGTGCTGGAGGAAGGATTTTTAACTTCTCCTGCCTTTATGGAACGTGAATTTGCAAAAACCGATATCCGATCCAGAATACCTTGGACAGATCCGGAGAAAAAAAAGAAGGACTTCGCAGGGCCTTTGAAATCTGGAAACCACTTTGTGAGGAATATCATTGCAGTTTTGCAACGCTGGTAGAAGCTTGGGCATTATCTCAGTACGACCGAATGAGTCTTCTGGTTGGAATGCGAAAAGCTTCCAGTGTGGAAGATACCGTAAAGTGTCTGGATATAAAGTTGCGTGCCGAGGACATAAAATGTATGGAGGAAGCAGTAAAGGCAATTCAGGTTGCGGTTTTGGACAAATAGAAAACTGAAAAGGTGGAAAGGATCGGGAGCGTGTATCCGATCCTTTCTTTATCCGAGAATAGATAGCATGAAAGGAAAATAAGTATGAAAGAACCTATGATGGCAGACAGCCATGAAATCACAGTTAGAAACTATAAGCAACCGATGCGAAATCGTCTGATCATGATGCTGATCTGCATTGGGATTGCTCTTACATCATTTTTTGTTGTTTCCAAATGGGCAACTTCTGTCGAATCGTACCATTGGGTTATCAAAACGCTGAATGGATTGCAGAAAAAAGCACTTGGGCTTTCCGGAACAGCAACCGCTCTTGCAACAGGTGCTGCAGCAATACCGGGAGAAGCCGCAACTCCGATCGCGAATAAGCTGGCAGATGTCGCAGGCTATATGGTGATCGTTTATGCAGTGATCATTGTTGAAAAATATTTACTGACTATCACCGGGTATATTGCATTTAAAATCTTATTTCCTATCGGATGCGTGCTTCTGGCAGCAGGCAACTTTTTGAAAAACGGATGGAAAGAATTTATCTACAGAATCGGAATCAAAAGTATCATTCTGGGTGTTCTTTTGTGGGGACTGGTTCCTACCAGTGCATGGGTGACCAATATGGTAAATGAAACCTATGCAAAGTCCTATGAAGCTGATTTTACACTGGAAGATACGGAAGAATTATTAGATGAGGGAGATACCTCTGCAAACGCAGACAAGAAGGATGAAGCACAAGAAACGAAAGATAAAAAGTTTTCTTTCAGTGGATTTCTTAATAATGCGAAGGATAAGGTTGATGATGCGATTGATGCGGTAGGTGAAGTCGCTACAGAAAAACTCTCTGCTTTTGAGGATGGATTAAACAGAATTATAGAGGGCGTGGCAGTCTTTGCTTGTGACAACCTGTGCCATTCCGGTTCTGGTCATGTTATCATTTACCTGGATTCTGAAGGGAATAATGGGTTTAAAAATTCCATCTATTACTCTTCAGTCAGTGCCAAGGGTTTCTGAAAGGAAAAGAAAGAAAACGGAAGAGAATTAATTTTAAATTTTACCGAAGGAGAGGAATGAGATGACAAAAGATCTGACAACCGGGAAAATCATGCCGATTCTTGTGAATTTCACTGTGCCGCTTGTTTTGGGAAATCTGTTTCAGCTGACTTATAATGCGGTGGACAGCATCATCGTAGGGCATTTTGTGGGGAAAGAAGCGCTGGCGGCAGTTGGTATCTGTAATCCGATCAGTACGCTTATGATACTGTTTTTAAATGGATTATGTATGGGGGCAAGTATCCTCATGGGAATTCAGTATGGGGCAAAGGATTATAAGACTTTGCACAGGCAGATCAGTACAACCATGTTGTCGGGAGTAGTTTTTTCATTTTTTCTGACTTTACTTTGCGTGGTATTTGCTGTACCGATCCTGCATCTGCTGCAGGTAGATGCATCGATTATGGAGATGACGCGGCAGTATTTACGGATTATTTTTCTGGGATTAATGTTCACCTTTTTGTATAACTTTTTTTCCAGTACCTTAAGAGCTTTGGGGCGACAGTGCATCGCCTTTGTATTTCTTAATTATCAGTGCAGTCCTGAATATATTCGGAGATCTGTTTTTGTCATTGTACTAAAGGCAGGAAGCAATGGATGCGCCATTTCAACAGTGCTTAGTGAGGCACTGTTTCCTGTTCTGTATTATTTATATACAGAAAAAGTACCGATTCTTCGTCTGGGTAAGAAATGGCTGGTATTCGATTCACGTTTGCTGAAGAAAACAATTGCTTACGGATGGGCATCCGCCAAGCAGGCCACCGTGCAAATGGGAAAAATTGCGATCCAGGCGCTGGTTAATACTATGGGAGTTTCCGTGGCTGCAGCTTTTGCGGTGGTCAATCGGATTGATGACTTTGCAATTACACCGGAACAGAATATTGCCCATGCCATGACGGCACTTATGGCGCAGAATAAAGGGAGCCGGAAAAAATGACCGCATGCGGGAGGGATTTCGTTGTGGGATGATTCTGGAAATTGTTTATGGAGCAGCTGTTATGGTGATCTGCCAGGTATTTGCCGGAGAACTAATGGCACTTTTCGTAAAAAGATGAGGAAGTAATAGGACATGGTGTCATTTATCTGCATCTGATTGCTGTGATGTATATTCTTCCGGCCGTTACGAATGCAATTCAAGGATTCTTCCGTGGAATCGGAGACCTGAAGGTGACACTGATGAGCAGTTTTACCAATATGGCAGTCCGAGTCATTGCAGCAGCACCTATGATTTTGTTGTGGAACTTTGGAATTGAAGCGTTGCCATATTCCTATCTGGCAGGCTGGGTTGCCATGCTTTTGGTAGAAACGCCTTTGATGATTCGGATTTATCGTAAAAATAACAGGATTTAAAGAAAATATAAAATCGCTCAGGGAATGAGCTTATACAGAATCCAGCTCTAATCTTTTTATAAAAGCCAGCGGTGTCATATGGTATTTTGCTTTGAATGCTCTGTAAAAATAAGAAAGATTATGAAAGCCAACAGATAAAGACACCTCTAATATGGAGGTATTACCGTGTTCAAATAACTCTACCGCTTTTTCCAGTCTGATATTGTTAATATACTGAATGCAGGTCATATTCATGTGTTTTTGAAAAAGCGCATAAAATGATACTCGCTGAAATAACATAGCTTTGCAAGTTCAGAAACCGACAGAGCTTCTGCATAATGCAGATCAATATGATCAAGTACAATTTTTAATTTGTCGGAAGAGTCTGATTCCGTGGAGAATCTTGTGCTACTGTACTGGAGCAGAAGAAAAAGTGTCTGCTAGCAGATAAGATTTTATGGCGAGTTCATATCCAAACATCCGGGTATCGTAAAGGGAGGCAAGCTGTGCAAAAGACTTGCAAAGAGAATCATATGCAGGATGATCCGCGGTAATGAGACAGGGTAAAGATAATTCGTGGTTTACCAGGGGCGTAAGGTAGCGGGTAGAACAGATGTCTGCAGTATTTCCTCCCAAAAGCTTCATATGGAATACATAGGTTTCCGAACAGAAGTCCTGACTGCTTTTCAGGATAATGGAATGTAGCAACAGGGGAGGAATAAACAGGATATCCCCGGTACTTGCCTCATATTCAACTAAATCGATCTGGTAGACACAGGAACCTTTTGTTATAAGTGTAAGCTCTGCTTCCTCGTGCCAGTGCATTGTTATGACAGGTGCTTCTTTTTGTCAGTTTTGTAATATACTTCTGGATTGGAAAATAAACTTCTCCATGTTTGATATTTTCTTTTTTGCTCCGGTATAAGTGAATGTGGCGTTTTCATTTTTCTCCTCTCTATAATAGCAGTATTGTGTTATATAATGAAAAAATAATGCAAGATTTGTCAAAAATAAGATCTTATAATAGCAGTATAATACAGCTAAAGCAATAACGCAATGGCGAACAAATACTATGATTATATATGAAAGAGGTTGATAATATGGAAAAAAAGTGGTGGCATGACAAGGTAGCATATCAGATATATCCGAAGAGTTTTCTTGATACAAATGGAGATGGAATCGGAGATTTGAGAGGTATCATATCGAAACTGGATTATCTGAAAAAATTAGGAATCGATATTATTTGGTTATCACCTATTTATAAATCACCATTTGTAGACCAGGGATATGATATTTCAGATTACTATGCAATTGCAGAAGAATTTGGAACGATGGAAGAGTTTGATGAATTGCTTGCGGAAGCGAAAAAGCGAGATATGCATATTATCATGGATCTGGTAATTAATCATTGTTCTGACAAACATGAATGGTTTCAGAAAGCACTTGCTGATCCAGATGGAGCGTTTGCGGATTATTTTTATTTCCGCAAGGGAAAAAACGGCAATCCACCGAGCAATTACCGTTCCTATTTTGGAGGAAGCTGTTGGGAAAAGGTACCGGGAACGGACAAATATTATTTTCACATGTTTGCAAAGGAACAGCCGGATCTGAATTGGGAAAATCCGAAGTTACGGCAGGAACTGTACAAAATGATCAACTGGTGGCTTGAAAAAGGTCTCTCCGGTTTTCGAATCGATGCGATCATAAACATTAAGAAGGATCTGAATTTTCCTGATTTTGCACCGGATGGGAAAGATGGTCTGGCAATTTGCTGGAAGATGGTTGAAAGTGTAGACGGAGTAGGAGAGCTGTTGGAAGATCTGAAAAAATCAACTTTTGAAAAGTATGATGCCTTTACAGTCGGAGAAGTATTTAACATGAAACCGGATGAATTACCGGAATTTATTGGAGAAACCGGTCATTTTTCAACGATATTTGATTTTAGCGCCCATACACTTACTGATGGAGAACATGGATGGTATGATGCTCCGAAGCTGGAATTTGCGAAATGGAGAGCTGCAATCATTCAGGCACAATTAGAAACACAGAAGTATGGCTTTAAGGCGAATATCATTGAAAATCACGATGAGCCAAGAGGGGCATCAGATTTTTGCCATCTTATGCTCAGACACCGGACGGAATCAAGATGCTTGGTACCATAAGCCTTCTCCTCAGAGGAATTCCTTTCATTTACCAGGGGCAGGAAATCGGTATGAGAAATGCCAAATGGAACAGCATGGAGGAATTTGATGATATCAGTACAAAAGACCAGTATCAGACTGCCCGTGAAGCGGGATTATCGGACCAGGAAGCCTTGGAAGCATGCAATCGGATGAGCCGTGACAATGCGAGAACACCAATGCAATGGACAAGCGGGGAAAATGGCGGTTTTACAAAAGGAACTCCATGGTTAAAGGTAAATCCTTTATTTAAAGACGTGAATGTGGAAGCTCAGGAACAGGATCCGGATTCAGTTTTGAATTATTATCGCAAACTGGTTGCACTGCGTAAATCGGATGAACTGAAAGGAGTATTTACCTATGGAGAATTTCTTCGGAATATGAAAATGTGGATGGAGTCATGGCATTTTATCGTAAAGATGAATCCAAGTGCATTCTTGTGGCTGCTAATTTTGGAAAGGATGCTGCAACAATCAAACTGAAGAGCGAAATCGAAAAAGTATGGTTATCGAACCGTATAGATGGAACGGTAGATTGTGAAAAGGATTCATTGAATTTACGGAGCTGTGAAGTGGTTGTTCTGGAGCTGGAAAACCACAAGTAACTAACTATATAACTCCCGGATCTCTTTTTGAATCAGACGTCTTTTGCGAAGCGCTCTTACCCTCTTTGCAGTATCCTTGATGGCAGCATGTTCTTCGTAAGCGGATCCGAAAGGAGCATTTGATGTCGGATATTTGATTTTTTTGATTTGGTTGCCGCCATCATTATCTCATTTGGATGCTACACTCCGGTAACACTATTCAGTAAAACAAAACCAAAAGTCAGATTCTTGATGATTCTGAAGACATGTGCGTATATGTGATCATTGCTATGGGGCTTCAGCTTTTATTTTAGAAATATGATAAATCAGGGATTGACCTTGCTGGATTATATGCAGCAGATCAATCCCTGCTTCTATTTAACAAAACGGTATCCAATCCAGCCAGATTCTGCTATACTGTATAAGAAAATCAAATAGAAAGGGTGGAACGTATGATCACATTAAATGACTATTTATATTCAGGTGATACGATTTTTCGGATTTTAAGAAATTATACAGTGGATCTGAAGAAAGAAGCAAAAAGAAGAATCACAATGAAATAGATCTCATCCATTCAATTTCCTGATCCAGTTCAGGGAACTGCTTGAACACAATGATTTCCTTACTGCACAGTCGCAGAAAATCAGGGATTTTTATAAATACATGGTACAGGAATATCCTCTGCTTGCTTTTACTTTCAAAGGAAGGATCAAGTCCCTGATCCGCGCAGAGGAAAAATTCAACGGGTATATTGTAGAATATATTTATGATTATTATGAAAAACATCATACCTATCCGCCGGTGCCTGACCTAAGGGAAAAACTGAGTCGCTTTCGGGATATTATCGCATACCGTCTGGTAATTTCTCTTCCAAAATGCCATATCAGGGATGACAAACTGCGAGAAGAAGAGGAAATCAAGTATTTATACAGGATCGCGAATGTTCTTCCGGGATTTCTGGAGGAAAGAGGATTTACGGCAGAACCTGCAAAAGGGGTGCTTGAAAGTACATCTCCTTTTATGGATGAGGCGGTGAAACCTTATTATCGGGATTATATTTCCAATGGAAGCGGAGGCAGCTATCAATCACTCCACATCACGTTTTATGATAACTGTTCGAGAAGTTACATGGAAGTACAACTGCGGACAAAGAAGATGGATGATATAGCGGAGATTGGAGCGGCAAATCACCAGGCCTACGAGAAGGAACAGGAAAGAGTCAGGGCAAGAAGAGAAGCTATTCCGGAAGGAGAATGCATTTATTTTGATGAGGCATACGAAAGAGGAATGCGGCTTCTGGGGTTGGAACTGAAGGATCTGGAAGTCAATATGTTTGCTGCGGCAAATAATAGTCTCATCAATGACGGATGTGGATTATACAGGGGGAGACTGATCCTGCCGTATGAACATTTATCAAGATTCCAGACGGATCTGAACGATTAAAAGGGTTATAAGAATGAATACATCAGATACAAAAAAGCATATTACCATCTCCAGGTCAGAGAAGAGTTGTATCTGGATAATATGCCGGATCTCTTTTGAGAAAAGAATAAAAAAAGAAGAGAGGTAAAAAATGGAAGAAAAGAAAAACAGACAGAACCGGAAGCCTGTAAAGTGGCAAAAAAATGCGGAGGATGCCAGTATCAGGGAGTGCCATATAAGGAGCAGCTGAAAAAGAAGCAGAAAATGGTGAACGCTCTGTTGTCAAAATACGGAAAAGTAGAACCGATCATCGGAATGGAGAATCCGTATTTTGACAGAAATAAAGTACACGCCGTATTCGACAGGGACCGAAAGGGAAATATCGTATCCGGAACCTATGAAGCGAAGACACACCGGGTCGTTCCTGTTGAAAACTGTCTGATCGAAGACAAAAAGAGTCAGGAGATCATCCGGACGATCCGGGGACTTTTTGAAATCTTTTTAAGATCAAAACCTACGATGAAGATACAGGATATGGCCTGTTCCGTCATGTGCTGATCAGAAGAGGGTTTAAAAGCGGAGAGATTATGGTGGTTCTGGTGCTTGGATCACCAATCCTTCCATCGTCTAATAATTTCGTAAAAGCACTCAGAAAAAGAGCATCCGGAGATTACAACGGTTGTCCTTAATATCAACGACAGAAAGACCAGTATGATCCTTGGGGAGAGAAAAAGTGTTATATGGGAAAGGATTTATCCGGGATGAACTCTGCGGGTGTACTTTCCGGATTTCACCAAAGTCCTTCTATCAGGTAAATCCGGTGCAGACGGAGATCCTTTATCAGAAAGCGATTGAATTTGCACATCTGACAGGGAAAGAAAGCGTGATCGATGCCTATTGCGGAATCGGAACGATCGGTCTGATCGCATCGGGACATGCAAAAGAAGTAGTCGGTGTAGAACTTAATAAGGATGCCGTGAAGGATGCAATATTAAATGCAAAAGAGAATCAGATCCGGAATGTGAGATTTTTTCCAGGGAGATGCCGGGAGTTTATGGAGGCGATGGCGGCAGAGGAAATAGTATGGATGTGCTGTTTATGGATCCGCCGAGAGCCGGAAGTGATGAAAATTTATGGCATCTGCAGTGAAGATGGGACCGGAGAAGATCGTGTACATTTCCTGCAATCCGGAGACACTGGCAAGAGATCTGAAGTATCTGACAAAAAAAGGATATCAGGTAAAAAAGATACAGCCGGTGGAAATGTTTGCGTTTACGGAACACGTTGAAAACAGTTTGAAGCGCACTATTTGTGTTGTTGCAAGTAGCTTCATTTGGTTGCAGATATTAAGTAAATGAAGTGATGAGTTGCGCCTTTTGAATATTTGTTGCAAAAATGCACCTTTTATTGTAAAAAATGCAAAAAGTATATAATGAGAGTATGAGATAAAGCAAATAATTAAATTACAAACATACCTGTGAAAGGGGCGTTACTTATGGCAAATGATAATCAGATAGCATTCCTTTGTTCGAGATTGAAGGAGCTTCGTGAAAAGAATGGCTGTACCATGGATGACATGGCAAAGAAGATTGATGTATTAGAGGGCTTGAAACCAGGAACTGGTATGAACAAGTCGTCTATTTCTCGTGTTGAAGGTGGAAAAATTGCAGAAAAAACTCTATTGGAAATGGCAAGAAAATATTGTAAGGTTTTTGGAATGTCAGAATCACAGACCGAGCAATTTTTAAGAGGGGAGAAGGTTGCCGTTCCAGATACTTCAGCGTTACTTAAGAATTCACAGTTAATTGATGAACTGAACAAGGAATATAGCAAGGTAGTTATTCCAAAGGTAGTTGTTGATGAATTAGATAATATAAAGAATAAGAATTCAGGTCCTCTTGGGAGAAAGGCTTGGGAAGTTATTCGTGGTATTAGCTACGGTTCTCGTACAATTCTTATGGAATATAATGGCGATGCTGATGAAGATAACGAAGATTGCAAAATAATATATATTGCACAGGAGGCTTCTGATACATATCACTGCAAAGTAGATATCATAACAGAGGACACCGATTATTCAGCATATCTTAAAGGGCATGAATCCGTTTCAGCATTACATCTTAGAGAATATATGGCTACTAAGCAGGGTCTTATCAATATGACTAAATTGGCTAGAATTGACGCTTATTACGCAGATTCATATGAGGAATGCGAAGAACCGACAGCAGACGAAGTTAATGCATATCTTCAGGATGGAAATACCCTTATTATTTCTGCTGTAAGAAATAATAGGGTCACAATTGAGCAAAGAAAAGAAAAATCAAATGGCTCATTCAGCTTGGTGCAGATGTGAATAAGCGTGATTGCAGTCGTAGATATTTCCCTGCTCTATCGCATGCAGTGCAGATGAAGGATTATGAGATGTTTATGTTTTTGCTTTTAGAGTGTAGGGCAAATCCTAATGTTGGAAGTAGAAATCCTTTTGATGCCGGAAAAGTACGCCAGAAGAATGAGGGCAATATGCCATTAATGATTGCTGCCTGGGAGGGAAAGAAGGATTTTGTAATTGCTTTATGTGAGGATGAAAGAACCAGTATTAACCAACAGGACGCTAATGGATTTACTGCGCTCATGAAGGCCTGCATGAATGGTCACTTTGAAAATAATAAGGAAAAGCATACTTGGGATATTCGAAAGATACTCATTGATGCAGGAGCTGATCAGAAGATCGTTGACATTGATGGTAAAACTGCTGCTGATTGGGTTAGTGAGTATCATGAATCTGGTCCTACAAGAAAGCAGTTTAATAGAGGTAGCAATAAGAATAGTCAGAAGAGGGGGAATAGAAGATGGTAACACGAGCTTGTATATCGATAAATAATCGATGCAATCTCAATTGTACTTAGTGCCATTTTCAGGAGAAGAAGAATTACATTCAAGAGGACAATATGGATGTAATTACTATTCTTGATATTATTACTTCGCATATTGAAGACAACGATATTGATTTGTTTAAGTTAGGGTTCGTGGGTAATGGAGAACCAATGTTAGATTATGAAAAACTTAAGCAGTATATCGCTCATATTGGAGATTATTTGAAATCTGGAAGAATTGCTGCATACACCATTACAAACGGTCTTTTAGTTGATCGTGAGAAGTTAGAATTCTTCAAAGAATACAATGTAAATGTTGGCTTTTCAGTAGATGGAATCTCTGCTATTCACGACAAGTATAGATGTGGAACTCATGAGCGAGTGATGGAAAATATAGCTTTATATAAAGAAGTGAATGGGAAGTATCCTTCTATGAATTGTACTGTTGGAAAAGAGATAATTGATAATCCGGAAGCGACCATAGGGTTCTTTGAACAATTTCGTAATAGGATCACGTTTTCTAGGATGATTGGAAAACAGGGGATATCGTTACCTGATTTTAATGCGTTCTTGAATAAGGCTATGGAACGATTGAATGTTAGAACTGGTGGCTACGACTGTACCATGTATGATGGTATGTGTGGTGCAGGAATGGATAATATTTTTTACGCAAATGGAAAGATATTCATATGTGGTAATTGTATCGATTTACCTTTTTCAATGCCTTACGACACACCTCTAAATGAGGTCAGTTTTGACGTTATCGATTTTGACAGAAGCTGTTGTTTCAAGGAGGTGTTTACTGGTTGAAGATAGCATTATATGGAATGCCTTGTGCAGGCAAAAGTACATTGATGGATAGAATCACTGATGCAAAGGTTATTAATGGCAGCCAGGAGTTGAGACGTATTTGTGGTGGTTCCTTTTTGGAACTATCAGAAGAAGAGAAACATCAAGTTAGAATTAAATACACAGAATATATTAATGGTTTGAATGATGAAGTAATTGTTTCAGATGGACACTATTCATTTATGGAAACTGTTGCATTTACTGAGGCTGACGGAGAGTTGTACGATATCTTTATTTATCTGTATTGTTCTCCGGAAAATCTTAAGGAAAGATATGCTTTGTCAGAGAAAATGGTAAGTTTGCTGGCGAGTCCATTGAGTCGTTAAGACAATGGCAGGAATTTGAAATAAATAATCTTAGAGAGGAATGTCATAGGCGAAATAAGGACTTTTACGTTGTAAGTGATAATGAAGAAGAACAGAATAAGTTTTTGATTTCTTATCTTTACTTCGAGAAGGTTTCAGCTCCTACGATTTAGCGACAGATATCTGTAATCAAATAATGGAGCAGTTCAACAAGCAGGATATCTTGTATATGGTTGACGGAGATAAAACCATTATTATTCAAGATTCATATAGGTTCTGTTGTAATGGCAAGACAAAGATCTTCGATGGAGATTTTTATACTGGCTATCAATCATTTCTTTTTGAAAAGGAATTACAAACCGCGTCTATTGACAAATCTAAAATTGCAGAGATAACAATTAATAATGAAGTGTATGACATAGTTGCATCGAATAATTATGTTGTACTTTCTTCTGGAATAAAAGATTTGTGGAGCGATATTGCTAATGCTAAGAATCTTGGAACTATATTTGCTAGTCCATACATAAGTGCAGATGTTAAGTATTATGTCGTAAAGCAATTGCGAGAACATGGATACACTATTTTTGCCTATGGAGATAGCAAGATTGATTTATATATGTTACGCGAGGCTGATAAAGGATTTCTGTATATTGGTAAGCGAATAAGCAGATCATTGAAGAATGAAAGCTTATCAGGCTTGGTGCCGATTTACGATCATTCTTTGGTGATATTGGCTGATGAGGACGAAGAAGTACAAGCTGATATTGCTATCTGCAAATCGAATTCAGGAATAAGTGGAAGTAGGCTGGCAGCAGCACATGTGCGTTTAGGAGAAAAAATAGGAAGGCACATTGCTACCGTATTCCCAGAGAAAAATACATCAATCTTAGTTTTGGAACGAGGTGGCAGGTTTTTGGTGACGGAGTATATATGGGAGCAGGCGGCATTTTTTTATTCGATGAACCCGAAGCAAGATGATGCTCCTGTGATTAATACAGAGAGAGTAGTTATTGTTGATAGTGTGATTAATACTGGAAAATCAATAATGAGGATTATTGATGAGTTAAAGAATCATAATCCAGGCATTGACGTTATTATCGCTGTAAATGTTATTCAGAATGAAGCTGTCGAGTTGTTTAAGGATTATCTTGTGTTTGCAACAAGGCTTTCGAAGAATTCATTTGTAGGAGTTAATCAATCAAAGCAAACTGGCAAAACAGGACCGGATACTGCAGATAGACTTTTTAATTTAATAAAAAACGATATTGAAATGATTTTGTTGCAACAAGATTTTTTTGTTTTAGTCAAATGTCAACATTTAACAATTTGTTAAAATGCACAAATTGTAGACTGTTAACAATCTGAATGTGTGAATGAAAAACAGATATCGTCCATATATGTAGTAAAATCCGTCCATGAAAGACTTGTTTTTTTGTATACAATAAAAATACGTCGTATTCCACAAAAAATGCACAAAAAACAAAAACGATAATAGATGTTTAATTGATAAAATGTTATAATTGTCTTAACACAAAGTTTACATTTATGGAGGAATGCAAAATGAAAAAGAGAATGATGCCCTCATGCTGGCTGGTATCATGGTACTCTCGGTCACAGCCTGTGGCGGTGGAGGAGCTTCCAGCAAGAACCAGAATAATCAGGATGATGGCGAAAGCAAACAGGTTGGAGTTGAGGTAACCGAGGACATGCAGAGTGCACCGCCGGAAGATGCACCTGTAGGAGGACAGGTTGTAGTTGCGATCTCACCAGTACCTTATCACCGGATATGTACGGCGGATGGTCAAACAATGCAACAAACTCCGGATTTATTGGATTGATGAGTGGTTACGCCCTCGCTGATTACAATCGTGATTATGTTCTTGATTGGGACCCGGTTGTTGTTAAAGATCACGAAGTAATCGAAAACGATGACGGAAGCAAGACATACCGTTTTGAAATCAATGATAACCTGAAATGGAGTGACGGTTCTCCGATCACAGCAAAGATTATGTATTCAGTCTTCTGCTTCATTCTTCTCCGGAATTTGCAGCCTGTGAAGGTGATGCAACATACGGATGGGCTTTAGTTGGATACAACGATCATGTACAGGGAACAACAAAAGAATTCGCAGGTGTTAACCTTCTTGGGGATTACGAATTTTCTATGACAATCAGTGCAGATCAGCTTCCGAACTATTATGAGATGGCAAATGTTGCCTATGGACCGGAACCGCTTGCAGCAATCGCCCCCGGATGCGACGTGAAAGATGATGGAAACGGAGCATACCTTACAGATGGATTTACAGAAGATCTCATCAGAGAAACCTTGCTTGATCCGGATAAAGGATTCCGTTACAAAGCACCGGTTGTATGCGGACCTTACAAATTAAAGAGTGTTGACCTTACAACTGAAACTGTTGAACTTGAAATCAACGAAGAATACCTTGGAACATATGATGGAACAAAACCACATATCCAGACAATTATTTCCAAACCGGTTGCAGATGAAACAATCCGTGACGAATTTGAAAAAGGAACAATTGATTTCTACTCAGCAGGTACAGGAGAAAAGATCGAAGCTGCTTTAACAAAAGTAGAAGAAGGAAAATTAGATGCAAACTATGGTCTTGTACCGGGAACACGTATCAACGAGATGCGTTATATGTGTGACTTTGACCGACACAGTTTGAAGAAGTAAGACGCAATCGCTTATATCGTAGACCGTGATGAAATCAACAAACAGTTAACAGGCGGATACGGTACAGTGGTAGACTGTTATGCAACAGATGCTACAACAGATTTTGCAGCAATTAAAGATGATATTGAATCTGAACTGATTCACTACTCATATGACCTTGATAAAGCAAAACAGGAACTCATCGATGGTGGTTGGACACTGAACGAAAAGGTGAAGAGTACAAAGAAGGTACAGACAAATACCGTTATAAAGAAGTAGATGGTGAATTGATGAAATTAAAAGTTGAAGTAGCATGCTGTGAAGATGACTACTCAAAACTTTACAACACAGTAATCCCACCGGAAGCAGAAAAGATTGGTATGGAATATAAATACACATCTATGGACTTTGCACTTATGATCAACCATTTGAATCGCCGGGGTATCGATGAACCAGAATATAACATTTTCTACAGTAGTATCGGAATTCCGGAAATTCTTCTACTGGAACTGCTTCGATGACGATCCGAGTTTAATGGGAAGCTGGAATGTTAACTACATTTCCGATCCGGAATTAAAAGCAATCGGTAAAGAGATGCAGAAAGTTGATCCTGAAGACATTGACGGATTCAGAAAATTATATGGAGAATTCCAGCTGGCATACAACAAAAACTTCCAAGTCTTCCAATGGGATCAGGAGTTTTTTTATATGTTCTTCAATCCGAAGCTTAAGAATTTCGTTCCTAGAGCTCATGTGGGATGGGGAGCAATGGTATTAGATGCATACTTTGAAGAATAAGCATAAAGGATTCATCAGAATAGATCAATTCTATTAACTTTGATATGCATGACAAAACAGGGAGGACAGAACAAAGGCAAATGTTCTGTCTTCCCGTATTTTCTTTATACGAAAACAAAATTATGGTAATGGTTCAGACAGAATCACATGTCATGAATAATTCAGGAATAACTATTTCATCCAGAAGGAGAAAACTACATTATGGCAAAATACATATTGAAAAGACTTGGTTATATTATTATAGTATTCTTCCTGCTTTCCATCTTACTGTTTGGTATTTTAAAATGGTACCTGGTGATCCTGCCAGACTTATGGTCGAGGGACAAAAGCAGAGTGTTTCACCGGAACAGTATGAGATGCTTTATCAACAGGCAAGAGTACGTCTCGGACTTGATAAACCGATTCGGTTCAGTATTTAAGCTGGATGGAAATATCTTACAGGAGATTTCGGTTACTCTACCGTATATCGTATTCCGGTTAAAGAACTGATCGGACCTCCGATGAAAAATACAATCGCCCTGAACGTTGTATATTATATTTTCCTTTTCGCAATCGGAATTCCGCTGGGGAATCAAATGTGCGGTAAAAAAAGACACGGTGTTTGATACATCCCCGTGTAGCAACTATGATCGGTATCAGTATTCCTTCATTTATTTCGGCGCTGGGATCTTTATCTACCTGTTTGCAATTAAAATTGATCTTTCAATCAGTGGAATGGTCACAACGGGTGCAAATTTACAGGCTTCCGTGCATTCTTAGATTATTTATATCATATGGCACTTCCTATTATTGTATGTCTGACAGGTATCGGTGGTCTGATCCGTTATTATGTCAGGGAGCTCTTCTTGATGCATTATCTATGGATTATGTAAGAACAGCCCGTGCCAAAGGTCTGAAAGAAAAAACTGTTATTTACAAACATGCGTTCCGTAACGCGATGATCCCGATCACAGGCTGGATCGTAGGCTCTATCGTAGGTATCTTTGGTGGAGCAGTTATCATTGAGACTCTGTTCTCATGGAAAGGTGTCGGAAAACTTCTGATCGATTCCTTGGAACCAGCATGACTATACAGTCGCACTGTCCATGCAGATGTTTTACATTTGTTAGGACTTGCTGCAAACCTGATCACAGACTTATGTTACTGTATCGTTGATCCAAGAATTAAACTCGATTAGGAGGAAGACAAATGTTATTTGGAAAGAAGAAAGAAAAAGAGCAGCGTTCCGTTCTTGAAGAAGAACAGATGCAAAGTCCTTTTCGTACGATTATAAAAATCTGCTGGAAAACAAACTGGCTATGGGAGGATTGATCGTATTTGTATCAATTTTTGCAATGTGCTTCATCCTTCCGATCTGGTTTCACCGAGATTTAAACTATCAGGATCCAACACAGAAAAATATCGCACCGGGATTTTCATTCCTTTCGGTTCCGTCAGATTTAAAAGACAATGCCGAAGTGATTGAATTTGGTCCGACATATGGTGTAAGGTGTAGACAAAGACGGTTACGTTTATGAGTGGGGACAGTTAACGAAAAACCTGAAAAAAATTCCGGCCGATATGGGAAAAGTTGTTGATATCGCAGTTGGTCAGACCACGTGCTGGCAATCAACGATAAAGGTAACTTATACACCGGGCTTCAACCGAATGGGTCTTGGAATGTGATTCCGCCGGAACTGAAAGGCAAAAAAGATTGCTGACATTGAAGCAGGATATCAGGTATCCGTTGTTGTAACAGAAGACGGAAAAGTTGTTTCATGGGGAAATACAAGTGCAGTTGATATTTCTACAGCTAATGTAAAGGACGAAAAGTCAAAGAAGTAAAAGCAAATATTCAGACAGCCATTGCCCTTACAAAGGATGGAAAAGTCATCTCGCTTGCAAAGAAAGAAACTGCTTTAGATAATGTACCGGAAGAGATTCAGGGAAAAGTAGAAAAATCGCTTTAACAGATAAAGCAGCAGCAGCTGTATTAAAAGATGGTACTGTAAAAGTCTGGGGAAACAATCACGACCATATTTTCTCCGTACCGGAAGAAGTGCAGGGCAAAGCAGTGGATATTTCAGGTGGACGTAACCATCTTGTTGTTGTGACAGAAGATGGAAACGCAGTAGCTGGGGCGGAAATGAAAACAATCAGGCAAAGGTTCCTGCTAAGGCAACCAATATTGCAAAATTAGCTTCCGGCTATTATCAGAACTGTATTATCAAAGAAGACGGCTCTGTTGTGACATGGGGACTGAAAGGTTACTTACTTGGAACAGATAATCTTGGAAGAAACGTATTCTACCGTATCTTAAAGGGTGGACAGATGACTATGACAGTCGGATTCATCGCTGTTATCATCAGTTCGCGATCGGTATCTTAGTAGGGGTATTTCCGGATACTACGGTGGAACTGTGGATATCCTTCTTATGCGTCTGGCAGAGGTTGTCGGATCCCTTCCGTTTATCCCGCTGGCACTGATTCTTTCAGCTTTGATCGGAAATAAAGTATCTGATGTCGGAAGAATCATCATGATCATGTTGATCCTCGGTTTCCTCGGATGGACCGGTATCGCAGGTCTTGTCTGTGCACAGGTGCTGCAGAACGTAACAAAGAATTCGTTGTCGCTGCAAAAGCACTGGGTGTAAAAAGAAAAGAATATTATTTTCCGTCATATCGTACCGAACGTAATGACGATCATTATCGTACAGGCAACAATCTCATTTGCGACCTGTATGCTGACAGAATCCGGATTATCATTCTTAGGGATTCGGTGTTGCAGAGCCAATTCCTTCATGGGGGAAATATGCTGAACAACTGTCGTTCTTCAGAAGTTATCTCACAGTACTGGTGGAGATGGGTATTCCTGTCAGTTGTATTAGGACTTTGTACTGTAGTATCAACTTGTTTGGTGACGGACTTCGTAGAGCAGTTGACCCGAAAGCAAATGAAAGGTAGGAATAACGATGGCATATTTATTGGAAGTAGATGATCTACATACATTTTTAAGACAAAAAAGGAATTGTAAAAGCGGTCAACGGTGTTTCCCTATCGAGTAGAGCCGGGAAAAACATTAGGTATCGTAGGAGAATCCGGAAGTGGAAAGAGTGTATCGGCAATGAGTATCTTAAAACTTTTGGATGGAAACGGATATATCGACAGCGGTACAATTACTTTCAAGGGAAGAAATCTTGCGGAGTGTACAATCAATGATATGTACCAGATTCGTGGAAATGAGATTTCCGTTATTTTCCAGGAACCGATGACAAGTTTGAACCCGGTATATACGATCGAAAAACAGTTAAATGAAGTTTATTTAACCCATCAGAAAATCACAAAAAGAAGCAAGTGAGAAATCACTTGAAATGTTAAAAAGCTGTTAAGATCCCGAATCCGGAATCTGTTATGAAACAGTTCCCGCATCAGCTGTCAGGTGGAATGCGTCAGAGAGTTATGATCGCCATGGCTCTTGCCTGCGAACCAAAACTTTGATCGCTGACGAACCGACTACTGCTTTGGACGTTACCATTCAGGCACAGATCTTAAAGCTGATGAATGAACTGAAAAAGGAAAAAGGGACCTCTATTCTGTTCATTACACATGATCTTGGTGTTATCAACGAGATGGCAGACGATGTCGCTGTTATGTACTGTGGTCAGGTTGTGGAAATGTGTAAAGCAAGAACTATCTTTGCAAAGAGACAACCTGTTCACATCCATATACGGAAGGACTTATGACTTCAATTCCACGTCTGGATACACCGGTCGGAGCAAGACTTGAGGCAATTCCGGGAGCAGTACCTCATCCGCTCAATCTTCCGAAGGGATGTAAATTTGCTCCGCGTTGTAAATATGCAACAGAGAAATGTATGAATGAAGAACCAAAATTAGAGTTGGCAGAAGACAATCACTTGATTCGTTGTTTCTACCCGGATAAGGAGGCACGCCATGCCAAATAATGATGAAAAGAAAGTGCTTTTGAAGGTCACGGATCTGAAACAGTGGTTTCCACTTAAGAAAACAAAGTTATTCCAGAAAGAGCAGGAGTATGTAAGAGCCAATGACGGAATTACTTTGAATATTTACGAAGGAGAAACAGTTGGTCTTGTTGGAGAATCCGGATGTGGAAAATCAACATTTGGAAGAACTTTACTTCAGATCTACAAACAGACAGAAGGTAAGACAATGTATTACGGCAGAACTCTTACCGATATGGCACCGCTTTATGTAGACGAAAACAATCAAAAATATTTCTTCTGGTAAAAAGAAAATTGCCGAATTAGAAGCGAAGGCAGAAGCATTAAAAGCGGAATATGAAAAAATGGAAGATTCTGCGGAAAATTCCAGAAAACAGGCCGAATGTGAAAAAATATCCAGAAGAAATGTAATATGGAATTCCTGAATCTTGTTCAGATCATTGGTGGATTCTATAGCTTAGATGACACAAAAGAAGCAGAACAGTTATTGCTTGAAAAATTCAAAGTTGCCAGAGTGATCAGCGGTTTAAATGAAGAAAACCAGATGGAAGGTGTCGATAAGACAAAAGAAATCGCAGAGAAGAAAGTGGAACTTGAAAAAAGCGGAGAAGAAGTTAGAAGAACTCCGCAGCAAATATAAAAATGATGAAGCTTTTACAAAATACGAATCATACCGTGATAATGGAGTAGATCTTGCGAGACTGAAAACACAAGAAATGCGTTTCCTTCGTAAAGATATGCAGATGATTTTCCAGGATCCGTACGCATCCCTGAATCCGCGTATGACAGTTGGACAGATCATCGGAGAAGGTCTTCTTGCACATGGCATTTTTAAGAAAAATGATGAAAAAATGCAGGCGTATGTTATGGAAGTCATGGAAAAATGTGGACTTGCACCATATATGATCCATCGTTATCCACATCAGTTCTCCGGCGGACAGAGACAGAGAATCGGTATTGCACGTGCACTTGCATTGAAACCAAGATTCGTAGTCTGCGATGAGGCGGTTTCCGCACTTGACGTTTCCATTCAGTCGCAGATCGTCAACCTTCTGAAAGATCTCGGAAGCGAAGACAATCTTGCATACTTATTTATTTCACATGGTTTGAGTGTTGTAAAATATATCAGTGACCGAATTGGTGTTATGTACCTTGGAAACATCGTAGAGCTTGCAGAGTCTATAAAAAAACTGCAAAAATCTGAAAGGAAGAATGAATGGATTATACCAGGAAGGCATCAATACAAAGAAAAACTCTTTGGCGACAAATCGCTGATGTATTAAGAGAAGACATCATTCGGGGAAGATCAAACCGGGGAACGAATTGTAGAAGAAGATATTGCGGAGAAGTTTCATGTAAGCCGGGGAACCGGTCAGAGAAGCCCTGCGTTATCGGGGAGGAAGGATTTGTTGTTTATGAGTCTCATAAAGGCAGTACAGTAAAGACGATTTCCTATGAAGAAATGCAGGAAAAATATCTTGTCCGCTCTACCCTGGAAGTTCTGGCAATCAGGATCATTGCCGGAAAACTTCCGGAAGAAATCGAACGGGAAATGGATGAGTGTCTGGACCAGATGGAAAAAGCTGCGAAAGAAAAAGATGTGTACCACATTATGTGTTATGATGAACAGTTTCATTCATGCATTGTTCGAGCAAGCAAAGTGCGAAACCTTATATAAAATATGGGCAATGCTCCGGGAAAGCAATTTGTGCGGATATTATACAATGGGTGTTGAATCCATCATCCCCTTTGATGTACTTCGCTACAATCATGAGATCCTTTTAAAAGGAATAAAAGAATTGCCTGTTGAAAAGACAGCAAAATTGATTGAGGAGCATTATATGATCGTTCCGGAAGTTCTGCATGAAAAACAGTGTAAGAAATCCGAATAGAACAAAGGATAATGTGATTTCAGTTGTTTTAGATCAAGTGGCTAAAAAAGACCACCTGACAGCGGCGTTCTACTTCAAAGCTTCGTCACAAAACAGACTGTGTAAATACTTGCAATTACAAGAAAAACGAATACAATATAGAAAAAGAGGCAGGTATCAGGCGGAAATGAGACAGATGGAATTTAAAATGGAGCGTCCGGGACTGGTTGAACCCGGACAGATTGTTGATGTGACAGAGGGCGTTGTAGCTGCGTATTTTTATTATACGATTGAGCCGGCTGTGGCAATGAGCGCCAATTATCGTTCATGGCAGAGACTTAAGTCAGGACAGGGAAAGGTGATTGACGTAAAGCAGACACCGCAGGGGGTATTATGTGGTGTGTGAATTTGATGAAGAGGATGTGGAATAAAGAGAAGGAAAAATCCACTGGAAAGAATTCAATATAAAAAGATCAGAGAATGATAAAAAATGTGATTATCAGACTCTGATCTTTTTATATTGTCATGTGTATGGAAGGAAACTACCGGTGGCAGACTCTGCTGATGCTGAATGATGGAAAAAACTGCTATATAATCCTGAACCAGGAACATAAACAGAGAAAATCTACAGTCCAAGAAGAGCAGGAAGTTCCCTGATTGCGCCAATCTGTCTTGGTGGATCCGGAATATCACCAAATCCATACGAAGCATAAATAAAAGGCACGTCTGCTTTCTGGCAGGCATCAAAATCACCTGAAGTATCTCCGACATAAACCACATCCTGCAGATGATTGCGCTCCATCAGAAGACGGATGGATTCATTTTTTGGAACCTGTGTCTGACCAAAGCATAAAAAATCTTTGATATATTTTTTTCGAGTCCCATCGTTTTTAGAAAAACTTCGATATATCCACACTGGCAGTTGCTGACGATATAAAGGTCGGTTTTCTGAGAAAGGTTTTCCAGTGTCTGCGCAACATCTGGGTAAAGAACACCGTGATCGGTTTCAAGCAGCCGATTTTCATAGTTAAAGCAAAGATAGCCGATTCGGTCACGTTCTTCTTTTGGGCAGGAAGGAAAGAGTGCAAGCGTGATCTCATCCATTGTTTTTCCAAAAAGTGACTTAAGCCAATCTGCTGTAAGTGAGAGGGAAAAATCTGTATTCTCCTCTATCGCCTGATTCCAGGATCTGGCAACTGCTTCGGTTGAGTCCCAGAGTGTGCCGTCTACGTCAAATATAATACCATCCATGATTCAATCTCCTGTATCTGAAAAAATTATTTAACAGATTAAGGATAGCACAAGGTGGATATCCGGGCAATGATCTGTTAAATATTTTATCGAAAAGTTACAGGTGATGTCGAAAAAAATGCGAATTAGTAAGAAAGAAGAAAAGAAGTGTAAGATAGTAGAAACAGAAAAAACAAAAGAAATAAATGGGGGAAAGAAATGGCTGAGGGGAAAATCAGGATCAAAGATATTGCAAAAATAGCCGGAGTGAGTGCAACAACTGTATCGAATGTGATCCATGGAAGAACGGAAAAGTATCAAGAAAGACGAGAAAAAGGATAGAGGAGATCCTGGATGAACAGGAATATGCCCCAAGCATGGGAGCACGTATCCTTTCCGGAAAATCTTCCGGGATGATTGCTGTAGTCGTTGGAAAAAGGCAGGAATGGGAGCAGGAGAGTGAAAAATTAGAAGAAATACTGCGTGAGATCGAGAAGAGTCTGGATGAGAGGGAATACTATATGTTGCTTTGCATTTTGTAAAAACAGCAGAAGAATTTGTACGATATGCGGCGGTATGGAAACTGGATGGGGTTATCTGTATCTGGCTTAATGAAGAGGAGTGTAAAAGAATCCGGCAGATGTGTGCAGTTCCGGTGGCTGTGATATACAGAACAGACCGGATTTACGGAAAAGCCGGTGAGGAAGTCGCAAGGTTTCTGTTTAAAAGAGAGGAACGGAGAATCTGGTTCCTGAATGGAACGGAAGAGTACGGAAAAGTGGTATGGCAGGGAATGCAGAAAATATTTTCAAAAAAAAGGCTGCTGTCTTGAAGAAGAACAATATCTGGAAATTCAAAAGACAGGGATCTGCGGAGAATGTTCTATAAAATCCGGCTGGCAGGGCTTGCTTTATCCGCAGATATACTCGTATTTGCATCTGCCGTACAGGGAGCAGAGGCTGTCGGTTATCTGCATGATCTGGAAATCAAGGTGCCGGAGGAAATTGAAGTGATAGCAGTCGGAAAAGAAGAAACAGCACTCATTTGCCGCCCGCAGCTGACAACAGTCGAATTTGACAAAAAACGATTTGTCCGGCAGGTAATTGAAGAATTATATGTCCAGATGATAAAAGGATATATTTTGACAAAATCTGGAAAAATCAGTGTGAAAACGATAATTAGAGGTTCCTGTAATTGATAAAATCGAATTAAAGTGATAAAATTTTAGAAAGCTACTTGACAAAGGTGGTGTCAATTGCTACAATAAAAAACAGAACGCACTCTGTTTTGTAAAGTAAAGGAGTATGTTATGAGAAAACAAGCTTATTCAATTTTGGTTTATAACAATCCGGGACTATTAAGCCGTATGGCAGGATTGTTCAGCAGACGGGGGTACAATATTGAAAGTATTACAGGTACAACTGCAGATCCGAGATTTACAAGGATCACGATCGTAGCAAGTGGAGATGAACAGATTCTTTCACAGATCGAGAAGCAGGTTCGCAAGATGGAAGATGTGATCGAGATTAAGCCGTTAAATGACAGCAATTCAGTATGCAGAGAACTGGTTATGATCAAGGTTCGTGCAAAATGCATCTGAAAGAGCAGAACTTATTTCACTGGCAGATATTTTCCGTGCGAAGATCGTTGATGTTGAAAAAGACTGTCTGATGATTGAACTGACGGGAACCGAATCAAAGCTGAAAGCGTTTATGGAGCTTCTGGACGGATATGAGATCCTGGAGCTGGCAAGAACCGGTATTACCGGACTGAAGCGCGGAAGCGATGATGTGATCATGTTTGATTAAAGCAGAGAGACGTTTTGAAAAGAGCGACGAGCTCGAAAGCGGCACCTTCAGGGATGCAGCAGTAGTTACATAAGAAAGCTTGGGGCATGGAGCCTTTAACTCTATAGAATTCAATAAGTCATAGGAGGAAATTAATTATGGCAGCAAAAATATTTTATCAGGAAGACTGTAATTTATCAGTATTAGAAGGACAGACAATCGCTATCATCGGATATGGTAGCCAGGGACATGCTCATGCTCTGAACTTAAAGGATTCCGGCTGTGATGTCATTATTGGTCTTTATGAAGGCAGCAAATCCTGGGCAAAAGCAGAAGCTCAGGGATTTGAAGTATATACAGCAGCAGAAGCTGCAAAGAAAGCTGATATCATCATGATCCTGATCAACGATGAACTTCAGGCTGATATGTATAAGAAAGACATCGAACCAAACCTTGAGGAAGGTAACATGCTGATGTTCGCACACGGATTCAACATCCACTTCGGATGCATCACACCTCCGGCATACGTAGATGTTACTATGATCGCACCAAAGGCACCAGGACATACAGTAAGAAGCGAATATCAGGCTGGAAAAGGAACTCCTTGTCTGGTTGCAGTAGAACAGGACTATACAGGAAAAGCGCTTGACAGAGCACTTGCATATGGTCTTGCTATTGGTGGAGCAAGAGCTGGTCTTCTTGAAACAACATACAGAGTAGAGACAGAAACAGACCTCTTCGGAGAACAGGCTGTACTTTGCGGTGGTGTATGTGCCCTTATGCAGACAGGTTTCGAAACACTTTGCGAAGCAGGATACGATCCGAGAAATGCATATTTCGAATGTATCCATGAAATGAAACTGATCGTAGACCTGATCTATCAGACTGGATTCAAGGGAATGAGATACTCTATCTCCAACACAGCAGAATACGGCGATTACATCACAGGTCCTAAGATCATTACCGACGAGACAAAGAAAGCAATGAAGAAGATCCTTTCCGATATCCAGGATGGTACTTTTGCAAAAGAGTTCCTTCTCGACATGTCACCGGCAGGACGTCAGGTACACTTCAAAGCAATGAGAAAGAAAGCCGCAGAACATCCATCAGAAGTAGTAGGAGAAGAAATCAGAAAACTAGTCCCGGAAAAACATGCTCACATGCTTTTCCGGGACTCCTTCTATTTCTGATTAGTTAGTTGGCGCCGCCAACGGTCGAACAAGCTTTGCTTGTGAGACTCTGACCGGCTTTGTATGTAAATCATTCGACCCACAAACTCACAAACACATCCAGCGGAATCGCGCCCCGCGCCAATTCCGCGTCCCCAAAAACCCCCAAAAACAGAAGTCCCGTCAAACCAATAATTTTCATCTCCAGCATCTCACTTACCTAAGTCGAAAAAAATAAGATTATATTACTGTGAGCAGAGTGGATGAAGAATGGACAAAAGAAATTGTATGATATTATAAAAGACAGTTGTAAAACAGATTTTTCTGTCATTTTTAGTGATATTATATAAATGAGGCGTAAAACTATAATAAAGTTGCTTGAATTACTGTTTTTAACATTTTTTGCATAAAACTACAATATTGCTCTTTACAAAACGATACGCTTACATTATATAAAATAAAAACCGTTTTCTATCACAAATGTTCAATGATATATTTTAAATTGATTTGTCAAAAAATAATAAAACAACAAAAAGACTGAATATTATTCCTTGTATCAAGTAATATATTGATAATTATCCCATCTGTGATATAGTAAAGATAATAGGTGTCTTTATTGGAGAGGTGAATGAAATGAAAATGATAAAAAAAATGATATTTTTGAAGTTATTAAAGATGCACGAACGAACCCGATTCAACAAATAGAAACTATGGCCAGTGAACTGCATAAAACAGAACATATTTCTCCACTAGATGCTTGCAAATGCACTGGAAATTGTGGTGCTATGTAAATTATGCAAATATAAAGCGTATTAAAATGTAGATATTTAGTGCAAGTAAAGACACCTATCTTGTAAATTACGAATTTCAGTAAAGATATAATGAGAGGGATTAATTATGAGATTTAGTAGTTATAATATGGAAGGGAGAATTAAAAGTAAAACAAAATTTATAAATGAAGGAGTTGCTGAATGTTTTAATAGTGTAAAATATAATAATCATTATATGTTAAATAAGCATGACATAGATATTTTTGAAATATGGAATAATTATGATAGTTATGATAGAAATTATTCTAATTTTATTGCTTGCAAATTTTGCACTAAGTTGTTGGAACAAGGTGGAAAAGATAATTTCTTAAAACTTATTTATGAACAAACTATTTCGAAAGCTGAAGAAATTTATGGAAGTCTCTTATATGATATAAAAAATGAGGTGGAAAGGGAAATCTTATTAGGAATTGATTGTTAGGATGATGAAATGAGAAACGAAAAAAAGTACAATAAAAGTATTTATTTTACAATGGTATTTGTACAGACAATAATACATCTTGTTGTTTTGTCTGAGATATTTTTAAAGCTTTTTTTAATTGACCATATTGTATATGATGCTTCTTCTAAAATTATTATAATGGATTTTATTTGGATCATTATATTGTTTTTACTAGAAAACATCTTACATATATTTAAACAGGCTGCGAAAATATGGATTACAAAACAATATAAAGACGTAATGCCGGAAAAGATTATGCATGTCTGTCAAAAACTTTCTCTTCAATTTTTAGAACAGCAAAATATACAGGAAATAATAAAACGATCCGATTCATATTTTGAAAAATCATTGGAATATACGGATGCATTAGTCAGTTGGCTCAGACTTGTTTTGTCTTCTATCGTTTTAGTCTGGTTTATGAGAAATACTTCATTTTTCGCAATACTTGTTATGAGCATACTCGTTTTAGTTGCTTTTGTGATTAATTTACGGACAACAAAAATACCTTTGGTTTTTGGAAACGATATATGGAGACAGCACGTCGGTTTAATTATCTTTCTGATTTACAAATTAAACGGGAATATGCTTATGAGCGCCGGATTTATGACACATCGAAGGCTATGGATGAACGATTTTCAAAAGAATTTGATCAGGCTGCCAGGATAAATCGAAAGAGTGGTCATACTCGGTTTCGTGGACAAATATTGCTCGAGAGTATTTTGATAGGAATTACAGTTTTTGTAATGTTTTATTTTGCTTTGCCGAATACAATGGAGTCGATTACACTCGGAACTTATACCGCAATCACGGAAACCATTGCAAGAATGCTAGAGGAACTTTCACGGTGTGCAGAAAGCGTATTTCCAATTCGGGAGTTTCATGGTCTTCGCACAGAATTAATCCGATTTGTAGAAAATGATTTTTTGGAAAAAGGGTCAGCGAATAACTTCAGGGCAGAATCACCCAGAGAAAATGTATTGTCTTTGGACAATTTACAGTTTCGTTATTATGAAAATAATGAAGATACTTTGAAAGGGATCTGCTTTACTTTTGAAAAGGGAAAACACTATGGTCTTGTTGGAGTAAATGGGGCTGGAAAGACGACACTTGCAAAACTGTTGCTTGATCTTTATAAACCGACAAATGGCAGAATCTATGATGGAACTGAAAAAAGACAGCGCTATTTCAGGATTTTCAGGTTTATCCGGTAACTGTAAGGGAATATCTTTTGATGGGAAATGATTCGAATCTTTCGAATGCCAGAGTGTCAGAGGTACTGGACATGCTAGAATGTTCAAATCTGAAGCAGGGGCTTGACACACCACTTACACTTTTGACAGAAGAAGGAACATTACTTTCAAAAAGGACAATTGCAAAGACTGGCAATTGCCAGAGCTTTTCTTTCGGAGGCAGATTTCATTCTTTTGGATGAACCGACAGCCAGTCTTGATCCTATTTCTGAACGGGAAGTATATAGATTGAGTGAACATATATTTCAAGAAAAGACAACGTTATTTATCACGCACCGTCTCGGCGCTGTCAGTCAGATGGATGAAATTCTTGTATTGGATCATGGTCAGTTGGTAGAGCATGGGTGTCATGAAGAACTGATGCGCAAAATGGAGTTTATCGAAAACTTTATCAAACACAGAAGGAGATGTATGTGGATGAAATTTAACTGTAAGCATACGGTTGTGGCGAAATGTCTCAAACTGGGTGCAGAAATGATGCCAAAACATTTTGCAGGGATGATATTCGTCCACCTATTTCTGGCTGTACTTCCAGTATTTGGTATTCAGATCAGTCGCCGAATCTATCAGCTTGCCGAAAAGTCTGTATTGTCAGACTATCAGGTATTAACATTGCTTCTTCCGGTTTTGCTCTATGGAGCGTATTTGTTTCTGATGAAAAGCTACACCATTTACTATGAGCGTGTGATTGTTCAGTTTGGAGGATTGCTGGAATTTGAGAAGAAAACAAAATTGATACTTCATGAAAAATGTGGAAAAATTGCGATGCGTTATTATGAGATGCCGTCCTTCTATAACAGACTATGGGAAGCGAAAGTTGCAAGTATCAATGTATATCGGGTAGTCGAATGCGTGATTACTTTATCTGGTGCGGTGCTGTCAATTGTTCTTCTTTCTGGATATGCATCTATTATCCATTCGTCTTTTTTTCTTCTTATTGTACTGGCTGCCATTCCAGCACTTTTTGGAAATGTCAGTGAAGCAATTTTAAAAAGTCGCAGTCGTACACAATTAGCGGCTCTTGCAAAAGAAGAAAAGGACCGAAAAGAATGTACAACTGATATCCGTTACACAAAAGAGCGGATTGTATATGAAAGCAGTGATTTTCTTATTCAGAAATGGAAAACTTCTTCCAGAAAACTGCGTGAAAAAGAATATGAAGTGGAAATGCAGGTGTTAAAGATTCGTACTTTTTTTGATGTTTTTAAATGTTGCGGCAACAGCAGGTGTCTATGTACTGGCCGGCTATTTGTTTTTCCAGAGAAAAATTGATTATCCAGCGTTCATGGTAGCAGTTTCTGCAACATTTCAGCTTCAGAATCAGTATGCACAGTTGTTTTCAGACTTGGGAGCTTTTTCGCAGTTTTGTCTAATGGTAAAACCATTTTTCCTGTTTCTGGATACAGAGAACGAAACACAAAGAATCGCATCAACGGGTAAAATTGCATTCCATCATGCAGGATTTACGTACCCGACGGAAAAGAACCGGTGCTTCATGATTTGAATTTTACAATACATGCCGGAGAGAAAATCGCTATAGTGGGGGTGAATGGTGCTGGGAAAACAACGCTTTCTAAATTACTGGCAGGATTACTGGTAGTTACAGAAGGGAAAAATGAAGGTGTTCTCGCTGATACACCTTCTGTTATGTTTCAGGAATATCAGCAATATGCATTAACGTTGCTGGAAAATCTTGCTCCCCAGGAATTGGAATTAAAAAATCCAGTACTTGCAGAAGAGCTTTTACAGAACTAAACCTCAGTCAGATTGCAAAAAATGAAATTCTTGGACGGGAGTTTGGAAAAGTAGATTTGTCGGGAGGGCAATGGCAGAAATTGGCGATGGCGAGAGCATTTTACCACGGAGGGACTTTCTTTTTATTGGACGAACCTACATCAGCCATTGATCCGCTATATGAAAAAAGAATTAAATGATCTTATTTTCAGACGTATAGGAAATGACAGTACGCTTATCATTATTTCACATCGTCTTAGTATTGCAAAAATGGCTGACCGGGTACTGGTGCTGGATCATGGTACAATAGCAGAGCAGGGAAAACATGAAGAATTGTTAGCAAATTCAGATTCACTTTATCAAAAAACTATGGAATGCACAACTAAGTTGGTACGGAGAATAGATTAGAAAAATTTTTAACTTGTTTCCTTTTCAAAACCTCACGAAATATACATATTGCACAACCCATCCCTCTGTGCTATACTAAAACCAGTCAAAACCACCAAAACAACTTAAAGGAGGAACTAGAAATGGATGAAAGACTGGAAGACCTTCGCTCCGCTAAAAACCCAAAGGCGCGAATTAAAATTTTAAAAGGACACTTTGCAACAAGTCATTCCCACATCAACACTTACATCGACATGTCAACGGTCAAATCCCGTCACAACAACGCCCGTGAAACTGCAAAAGTTCTTGCAGCAGCTTACCTTTCTAACACAACGGTAGATACCATCGTTTGCATGGAAGAGACAGAAGTGATCGGAACCTTCCTTGCCGAGCAGCTTGCCGATGAGAACCAGTACTCACTCAGCAAAGGAAACAACATTTCCATTATTACCCCGGAGATGTATCAGGACGGACAGATCCTGTTCCGTGACAACAAACAGAGAATGGTTGAGAACAAACAGGTTCTGATCCTTGCAGCGTCCATCACAACCGGTAAATCTGTCAAACAAGCAATCGAGTCTGTTCTCTACTACGGTGGAAGAGTCTGCGGAATCAGCGCAATTTTCAGTTCAGTCAACAAGATTGCAGGAATGGAAGTCAATACGATCTTCACAAGCAGTGATCTTCCGCATTACAGAGCATATTCTCCGGAAGATTGCCCGAAGTGCAGAGAAGGACAGCGGATCGAAGCTATCGTGAACAGCTACGGTTATTCTAAATTATAAGAGAAAATCAGAAGACAAAAAAAGTCTGTACCGAATACAAGCAGCATTTCAGTACAGACTCTTTTTTGAAAGATTTATGAAAACAAAAAAGACAGCCACTGACGGGATGGCTGCCTTTTTATCATTCATTATTTATCTCGAAACCGGAATTAAGCAATTTCGTTAACAGCTTTTGTTAAACGAGAGATTTTTCTTGCGCAAGTATTTTTGTGGTAAACACCCTTGCTTCCTGCTTTGTTGATTACAGAGATTGCTTCTTTTAATGCAACCTTTGCAGCTTCAACGTCTTTCTTTTCAACAGCAGTTTCAACTTTCTTTACATAAGTTTTCACTTTAGACTCGATTGCTTTATTTCTAGCTGTCTTTGTCTCAGTTACTAAAATTCTCTTTTTTGCGGATTTAATATTAGCCATTTCCGACACCTCCAAATTATCATTTCATAAATTATATAATCATAATATTGAATTCGACGAAAAGTGACACGGAACATCCGTCGAACACACTTATTTATTTTAGGCGAAGAAAGATTGCTTGTCAATACATAATTCCAATTTTTTGCGAAAAACTAAGTGAATAAGACAGAAAATACAGAAATGGGAGAGGACTATGGTTGAAAAGTATAATATCAGGACGGATCTGGCGCTGGAAGAGAAGGAACGGTTTGAATCTGATCATGTTGAGGTCCCAGGTGTGATCTTGACGGAAGAGTATGATGAGGAAAATGAGATCCGCATCACGACCGTGAGGATTGAGACCGAAAACGGAGCAAAAGTGATGGGGAAACCGGTTGGCAGCTATATCACGATCGAGGCACCGGAAATGGCAGTTCCCGATGAAGGATATCATGAGGAGATTTCACAGCAGCTCCGGAAATTCATTGAGAACTGCTTCCTAAAAGAAAGATGGAAAAGATCCTGGTGGTCGGTCTTGGCAACCGCCAGGTGACACCGGATGCACTTGGTCCTTATGTGGTAGACAACCTGCATATCACAAGGCATATCATTGAGGAGTACGGAAAGTATGCAACAGGGGAAGATGAGGTCTGGTCGGTCAGCGCGATCGTGCCGGGGGTTATGGGGCAGACCGGAATGGAGACTGTGGAGGTGATCCGGGGGTGGTGGCAGAGACAAAACCGGATATCCTTCTGGTGATCGATGCGTTGGCAGCGAGAAATTCAAAAAGGCTGAACCGGACGATCCAGATTGCGGATACGGGAATCAATCCGGGATCCGGGTGGGAAATCACCGAAATGCAATCACGGAAAAGACAGTCGGGATCCCGGTGATTGCAATCGGTGTGCCGACTGTAGTGGATGCGGCAACCATTGTAGGCGATACGATGGATAATCTGCTCAGTGCAGTGGAAGTATCTGAATCTTTAAAAGGCATGGCAAGTGTGATCAAAGGATACAGTCCGGCAGAAAATATGAGCTGATCAAAGAACTGATCGCGCCACATTTAAATGGAATGTTTGTAACACCAAAAGATATTGATGAGACCGTCAGGCGAATCAGTTATACGATTTCGGAGGCACTGAATATGCTTTTTGCAGCTTCAGCGACATAATCAGGCAGTGAGTTGCATATATTATGTCAATATGACACAAAAGGTCCGGGGCAGGATCCAGTCTGGAAAGATATGGTTTTGCTACAGTGATCTTCAGAAACTGGCAGGGAGGCGCGCAGATGAAAAAGAACAGAGAATTTGTGTGCTTCTTGCCATTATGATTTTGGGAATCTGGGGACTGGAAGCAAAAGCAGCGGTTCACTGATCCCGAAGTCCTGGAAGATCAGAATGATCCAGAGCGTTCAGGAGAATGCGGAGCGGCTTTATATGCCGGGAGTTACATATACGGAAAAAAACAAGGGGAAATCCGGGTGACGGAGGCTGTTGTCCACATGGCATCTGCCCTGATTCCTCTTGGCAATTATGTGACTGAACGGGAGGCGGCAGAGCTTCTGACAGAAGATGAGGCTACCTATGCGATTCTTGCAAAAAAGCAGGCAGAAGAAGAAAATTCGGTGGATGAAAATGGACAGCTTATCGGGAAAGACAAAAGTGAAGAGACAAGGCAGGCGTCCGTACCGACGATGGATCTTTCGATGGAGCGGCTAAATGATTTTGAATATCTTGTGAGCAATTTTTATACGGTGGACAGCGTGACTTATATCAATCCTTCGGAGTTGAACGCTTCGGAGCTGCTTGGAAAGGATTTGAGGATCGATCTGAGTACGGGCGGTTCGAAAATCCTGATCTATCACACCCATTCCCAGGAGACATTCGCAGATTCGGACAATGATCCGTCCACCTCAATTGTAGGGATCGGGCGTTATCTGACGGAGATTTTAAATAACAAATACAAGATTCCGACCATGCATCATGAGGGTGTATATGATCTGATCAATGGGAAACTGGACCGGAGCGAGGCCTATGAATTTGCCAAACCTGAGGTGGAACAGATCCTTGCGGAAAATCCGAGTATCGAAGTGGTGATCGATCTGCATAGAGACGGCGTGGCGGATACTACGCATCTGGTGACAGAGATAAATGGGAAACCGACGGCACAGATCATGTTTTTTTAACGGACTGAGCCGGACGCGGGTAAACGGAGACCTTGCCGGAATGGCCAATCCATATTTGCAGGATAATCTTGCATTTTCCTGCAGATGAAGATTGCGGCAGAAACAAAATATCCGGGATTTGCAAGGAGAAACTATCTTCGCGGCTATAAATACAATATGGATCTGATGCCGCGGATGCTTCTTATTGAGGCGGGCGCGCAGACCAACACGGTAGAGGAAATGCGAAATGCCATGGAGGTGCTGGCAGACCTTTTAAATAGTGTGCTGACCGGACGATAGAGGGAGGATTCTTATGACAGAATGGAAACTACAGAAGTTTAACGATATAAAATATGTTATAATGGCGGGGGAGGTCAATTTGGCTTGACAAGAGGATTGAAATTGAGATAGAATTTTTCTTACTGAATTGAAGAAACAGATCAGGGAATCCGGGAAATTGTAAGGAGGCTGCTGCCGCAGGATTTTACCTGGATATTTTAGGATAGATCATAAGAGGAGAGAAAGAAAATGGCAAAAAAGACTACATATGACGCGGAGAGTATTACCATTCTGGAAGGACTGGAAGCCGTCCGGAAAAAGACCGGGAATGTATATTGGAAGCGTCAGTACCAAGGGGCTTAACCACCTGGTGTACGAAATTGTAGATAATGCGGTAGATGAGCATCTGGCAGGATTTTGTTCACAGATAGAGGTGACACTGGAAAAGGACGGTTCTGCAACGGTAACAGATAATGGACGCGGTGTGCCGGTAGGTATGCATGCAAAAGGAGTATCGGCGGCCAGAATCGTATATACCACCCCTACATGCGGGAGGTAAGTTCGATGATTCGGCATACAAGACAAGTGGCGGTCTGCACGGAGTAGGTTCTTCGGTTGTTAATGCACTATCTACTTATATGGATGTAAAGATCAGCCGTGACGGTGCGGTCCACCACGACCGTTATGAGAGAGGAATTCCGGTGGTAGAACTGGAGGATGGGCTTCTTCCGGTGATCGGAAAGACCAAAAGACCGGAACCTGTGTCAATTTTCTTCCGGATCCGACAATTTTCGAGAAGACGAGATTTAAAGAGGAAGAGATCAAGAGCCGACTGCATGAGACAGCCTACCTGAATCCGGAACTGACGATTATATTTACAGATAAAAGAAAGACACAGGAAGAGAGGATCGAGTATCATGAACCGGATGGGATCATTGGATTTATCAAGGATCTGAATTCCAAAAAAGAAGTGATCCACGATCCGGTTTACTATAAAGGAGAAGCAGAAGGTATCGAAGTGGAAGTTGCATTCCAGTATGTCAATGAATTCCATGAAAATGTACTAGGTTTCTGCAACAATATTTATAATGCGGAAGGGGGAACCCATCTGACCGGGTTCAAGACGACATTTACGACGATCATGAACCAGTATGCCCGTGAAATTGTGTGTTAAAGGAGAAGGATGCCAACTTTACCGGTTCTGAATAGTTAAGCAGTATTTATAATCGGAGAAAGACATGGATAGAAATATAGATAACAAGGTAGACAACAATATAATTCAGACCGAATATTCGGAGCTGATGCAGAAATATAGCAAGAGCCCTGCCGGATGTGCGCGATGGGCTTAAGCCTGTACAAAGGCGTACACTTTATGATATGCATGAGCTGGGCATCAGGTACGACAAGCCATACCGAAAGAGTGCGCGTATAGTCGGTGATACAATGGGTAAATATCATCCACATGGCGATTCATCAATCTATGATGCGATGGTTGTTTTGGCACAGGACTTCAAAAAGGGCATGCCGCTTATCGATGGACACGGTAATTTTGGCTCAATCGAGGGAGACGGAGCCGCTGCCATGCGTTATACTGAGGCAAGACTTCAAAAAATCACACAGGAAGCATATCTTGCTGATCTAGACAAAAATGTGGTTGATTTCATTCCAAACTACGACGAGACAGAAAAAGAGCCAGAGGTGCTTCCGGTCAAGGTGCCGAACCTTTTGATAAATGGAGCTGAGGGTATAGCAGTTGGCATGGCTACAAGCATTCCGCCACACAATTTTGGCGAGGTGGTGGACGGTGTGATTGCTTATATGAAAAATCCTGATATCACCACAGCCGAGATGATGCAGTATATAAAGGGACCTGATTTCCCGACAGGAGGCATTGTTGCAAATCAGGATGATCTTGCAGCAATATATGAGACCGGACAGGGAAAGATAAAAATCCGTGGAAGAATCGAAATAGAGAAGGGAAAGGCAGGAAAGGACAAGCTTGTCATTACGGAAATCCCATACACAATGATTGGTGCCAATATAGGAAAATTCTTAAATGATGTCTATTCACTTGTCGAGTCAAAGGCGACAACGGATATTGTGGATATAACCAACCAGTCATCGAAAGAGGGAATAAGAATTGTCTTAGAGCTAAAAAAGGTGCTGATGTTGAGGCACTTAAGAACCTTTTGTATAAAAAGACAAAGCTGGAGGACACTTTCGGTGTAAATATGCTGGCCGTCGCAAATGGAAGACCTGAGACGCTTGGTCTTGTACCAATAATAAGGCATCATGTCAATTTCCAGTATGAGATTGCAAAAAGAAAGTATGAGACACTTCTTGCAAAGGAGCAGGAGAGAGAAGAAATACAGCAGGGACTCATAAAGGCCTGTAACGTGATAGATCTGATTATTGAAATATTAAGAGGAAGCCGTGACCAGAAAATGGCAAAGGCATGTCTCATAAACGGAGAGACAGAGGGAATTAAATTAAAATACCTGGGTGAGCCGGTTGAAGAGGCAGTCATCAGTGTTCCGGCGTATTTTAATGATTTTCAGAGAAATGCGACGAAGATGGCAGGAGAGCTTGCCGGACTTACTGTGGAGCGTCTGGTCAATGAGCCGTCGGTAAAGCACTTGCCTATCGCTTTGGAAAGACTAAGGAGGATCAGACCTTTCTGGTGTTTGATTTTGGCGGAGGAACTCTGGATATCTCGATCGTAGATGCATTTGACAGTGTGATCGAGATTGTGGCAGTTGCCGGAGACAATCATCTCGGTGGGGATGATGTGAACCGTGCAATTGCGGAAAAATTCCTAAGTGTCAATCGGATTGATGAAGGAAAGATCACTAATGAAGAAAGAGCCAGCCTGATCCGGGAGAGTGAGAAGCTGAAACGTACACTGACTGATGCGCCGGAGGGCGAGATCGAGGTTGTGATCGGCGGACAGATTTACCAGATGAAACTGGATGCGAAAGGACTTCTGGAGGTGTCTGCAAAGCTGCTGGAAGGAATCGGGATTCCGCTGAAACGGGCGATGAACGACAGTGGTTATGGATGGGAGGATATTGACGAGATCATTATGATCGGTGGATCCGGTAAGATGAAGATCGTGCAGAATTATCTGCAGTTTTTGAGCGGCAAAAAGACCGCAATGTGAGATCGATCCGGATGTTGCGGTTGCGGTCGGCGCCGGAATGTATGCCGGGATTAAGGAGCGGCAGCAGGCAGTGCGGGATGTACTTCTTACAGATATATGTCCGTTTACACTCGGAACCGAGATCATTCACGGGGATCCGAAAGGACCGGCGATCATGTCTCCGATCATTGAGCGAAATTCGGTTCTTCCGATCAGCCGGGTGGAGCGATACTGGACGGTACATCAGTTCCAGGAATACTGTGATATCACGATTTTACAGGGCGAGCACCGATATGCAGACCAGAATCTGGAGCTCGGGCGTATCCGTGTGCCGGTGCCGCTGGCAAGAAGAGAGGATCAGAGGGAAGCGGTGGATGTCCGATTTACCTATGACATTAACGGAATTCTGGAAGTGGATGTGACCGTGGTGAGCACCAAGGAGCATTTCAGTAAGGTGATCGTCAACAAAGATATCCATCTGACACCAGAGCAGATTGAGGAAAGAAGAAAAGAGCTGCAGAAGATTAAGATCCATCCGAGAGAGCAGGAAAAGAACCGGCTTCTGCTGGAAAGAGGCGACCGTCTTTACGAAGAAAACACCGGAGAAATCCGAAAATATCTGGACAAGATCCTGGCAGATTTTTTCAGTTGCATTAAATGCACAGGATCTGCGGACGATCGAGAAGGCGTATACAAGGACAAGTGAGCTTCTGGATATTGTGGAGAATACACCGAAGAGATCGGTGCCGGTCAAGATAGAAGCTTATCTGTATGATGAGTGGAGGAGGCAGCAGTGATGAATTGTTTTACGGTACTTGGGATTGAACCAACAACGGAAAAAAAACGATAAAGCGGGCGTATGCGGCATGAAGTCCCGGGAGTTCCACCCGGAAGAACACCCGGAGGAATTCCAGGGGCTCCACGATGCCTATGAAGAGGCGCTTGCGTGGGCGGAGCGCAATGCGAGAAGAGAGGAAGAGCCACAGATGCCTGAAGAGCCGCGGCGGATGGAATGGGAGCATGCGGAGCAGGAAAAAGCGCGGAATTGAAACATGGAATTATGCCCGGGAGAAACCCGGAAGAGGCTTACATGGAAAATCCTCAGAAAGAAGATGTACAGTCAGAAGAATCTTCTGCGCAGTATGAAGAACTTCCTGTGCATTCTGACGAAGATTCTGAGGAAACGGGAAGAAGAGGCAGGAGAGACCTGTACAGTTAGAGGAAGATTTCAGACATGGGACGGTGACTGGACCCGTCAGTTCCAGAATATGGCGGATGCTTCTGAGCGACAAGGCGCGGATGACCGTGAGGTCCGGAAAATCATGGAGCAGTGCATCAGTCTGTATTTGAATGAAAAGGAACGGAATAAGCTGTATCACTGGAAGGATATTTTGGAGGAACCGGCGTATAGAGAATATTTCCGAACAAAAAAACCTTTGTGGAATCCTGGTATCATTTTCTGGATACCCACCGGATGTTTGATGCGGCGATCTGGCAGTATTTTCAGTGGATTGATGGAAAATTATTTTCAGCTCTTGAAGCAGATGTGATGCCGTTTGCCTATCCGACACAAGAAGAAATCGAAAGAATGCCGCGGCAGGAGACACCGGAACAGACGCAGGAGAGGCGAACACCGGAGCCTGGTCCGGCACTTCCAAAGGTGAAAAAGGAGAAATCCAAAGCGGTGAAGGTACTCTTATATCTTGCGGCGCTTGCGGGAACCGGGATCGGCGGAATGATCCTTGGAATTATAGCAGGTACGATATTAGGGTAAGGAGGACGGAAGATGAAAAAGAAAAAATCCGGAAAAAAGAATTTTTGCAATCGTTCTTCTTGTTGTGATTGGAATTGGCGGTTTTACTTTGGATATGATATCGGAAGAATGGATCACGATGAGGAGAGAATTCGGGCAGAGCTGAAAAAAGACGACTGCTGATTCAGAAATATCCATCCGCCCGGTTGCAAAGGGTGGTACTGGAAAAACGGAGATCGAAATCCTGACAGAATGTCTGGAGGATGCGAAGGACAGCCTGGAGAATCTGGAAAAATATAATGAACAGCTGCAGGCACTCGATGGAAAGACACCGGATACAGAAACTGTTGTTTTGATACAGGATCTGGATGATAAGAACGAAAAAGCATATGAAGTACTGAAAGATCTTACGGAAGACCCGGCGGGATACATCGCAGAAAAAGCGGCGGCGCGTGGCGAAGGTGATGAAGTCTGGGCAGATGACTGGGCAAAGCAGATATCCAGGTTGTAAAATGGCTGAAGGAGAACGACGGAAAGCGTCTTTACAAAGAGAATCAGGCATATATTTTAAAAATCCTTGCATTTCAGGAAAAGTAGTGCTATACTGTATGCAGTTACATAAGAAATCTGGCAGAAGAGTGGACGAAAGTTCACTCTTCTTTTTGCCAGTCATACAACCAAAATCGGACAGATTTTTGGAGCCTGATTAAGAAAGGAAGTTGCAGATTGTCAAAAAAGAAGTATATGAACAGAAAACAGAAGAGATCCTGCTTCCAATCGTGGAAGAGTATGGATTTGATCTCTGGGGATGTAGAATATGTAAAAAGAGGGCGGAAACTGGTACCTGCGTGCTTATATTGATAAGCCGGGAGGAATTATGGTCGATGACTGTGAGGTTGTAAGCCGGGAACTTTCAGACATTCTGGATGAGAAGGATTTTATCGATGAAGCGTATATTCTGAAGTGAGTTCGCCGGGACTTGGCAGACCGCTGAAGAAAGAAAAAGACTTTGCAAGAAGCCTGGGAGAAGAAGTAGAGGTTCGTACTTACCGGGCAATCGACAGACAGAAAGAGTTTATTGGAATCTTAAAAGATTATGATAAGATACAGTTACCATTGAATATGAAGACGGCGAGACGATGACATTTGAAAAAGCAGACATCGCACTGATCCGTCTGGCGTTCGATTTTTAAAGTGACAGGAGGAAGAAGGAAATGAATACCGAATTATTAGAAGCACTTAAAATTCTGGAAGAGGAAAAAGATATCAGCAGAGATACACTGATGGATGCCATTGAGAATTCACTGATCAATGCATGTAAGAATCATTTCGGAAAAGCAGACAATATCAAAGTAATTATGGATAAGGAGACATGCGATTATCAGTGATCCAGGAGAAGACCGTTGTAGAAGAAGTAGAGGACAAAGTAGAACAGATCAGTCTTGCAGATGCAAGAAGATGATCGATCAAAAGTTATGAGATCGGTGATATCGTACAGATTCCGGTTGAGTCCAAATCATTCGGACGTATCGCAACACAGAATGCGAGAAACGTGATTCTTCAGAAGATCCGCGAAGAAGAAGAGAAAAGTTGTATATGATCAGTATTCTTTGAAAAAGAAAAAGATATCGTGACAGGTAGTGGTTCAGAGATATATTGGCAAGAATGTCAGTGTAAACCTTGGAAAAGCAGATGCGATCCTTAACCTGAGAATGAGCAGGTAAAAGGTGAGAAATTCGAGCCGACAGAGCGTATCAAACTTTACGTTGTAGAGGTGAAGAACACGACAAAGGGACCAAAGATCCTGGTATCAAGAACACATCCGGAACTGGTTAAAGCGTCTTTTTGAGGCGGAAGTAACCGAGGTGCGTGATGGTATTGTAGAGATCAAGAGCATTGCAAGAGAAGCAGGTTCCCGTACCAAGATCGCAGTATGGTCTAACGACCCGGATGTAGATCCGGTCGGAGCATGTGTTGGTGTAAATGGAGCCCGTGTAAGTGCCATCGTCAATGAACTGCGCGGCGAGAAGATCGACATCATCAACTGGAGTGACAATCCTGCAAACCTGATCGAAAACGCATTAAGCCCTGCAAAGGTTATCGCTGTAATGGCTGATCCGGATGAAAAGAACAGCAAGTGTAATTGTACCGGATTACCAGCTTTCACTTGCAATCGGTAAAGAAGGTCAGAATGCACGTCTTGCAGCAAGACTGACCGGATATAAGATCGATATCAAGAATGAAACACAGGCGATCGAGTCTGGCGAACTTCCGGCAGATTATATGAATATGGCTGAGAATTATGAAGATGATTATCAGGAGGAAGAGTATTCAGACGAAGAATATTCTGCTGATGAAGAATCGAGAGGAAGAAGTAGCAGATGATCTTGATCTGTATGAAGAATAGACAGAGGTGATTATTTGAGTACGACCAAAAAGATCCCGATGCGTAAATGCGTGGGATGTCAGGAAATGAAGAATAAAAAGAAATGCTGCGTGTTCTGAAAACAGCAGAAGGCGAATTCATTATTGGACGCAACCGGACGTAAGAACGGGCGCGGGGCATATCTGTGCTTTTCCGGAAAATGTTTGCAGGAAGCAATAAAGAATAAAGGACTGGAACGTTCTTTCAAACAGGCGATACCGAAAAAGAGATATACGAAAATCTGGAAAAGGAGCTGGAGCAGCTTGAACATGAATAAGAGCATTATCGATGATCAGTCTGGCGACCAAAGCCGGCAAGACAAAGAGCGGGGAATTCATGACAGAAAAAGAAGTACAAGGAAGGACGCGCGCATCTGGTGATTGTGGCAGACGACGCATCGGACAATACAAAAAAAGAAATTTCAGAACATGTGTGATTTTTATAAAGTGCCAATATATTTTTTTGAAGATAAAGATACCCCATTGGGGCCATGCGATGGGAAAAGAGTTCCGCGCTTCGCTTTGCAGTAACAGATGCAGGGTTTGCAAAAGGAATCAGAAAACATCTGGATATGGAAGAAGGATAATAGGAACTGTATACAGGAGGTAGATTTATGGCAAAAATAAAGATATATGAACTGGCAGAACAGATGAATAAGACAAACAAAGAAATACTCTCTATATTAAAAGAAGAATAAAGGAATTGAGGTGGCAAGTCATATGAGTACACGGTTTCAGATGAACAGATTGATGCAGAAAAAGTGAAAAAACTTCTGAAGATACCCCGAAGAAGGTAAAAAATATCGTTCAGGTTTTCAGACCGCAGAACAGAATGTGTCTGCGGAAGAGGCCGTAATGGTCAGGGAAAGGGACAGAGAAGCCGGCAGCAGAAAGAACACAGAACAGACGTCCGGAAAGAAGTGAAAGACCGGAGAGATCTGAAAGAAATGAAAGATCTGATAGAAACGACAGATCCGATAACAGAAATAACCGTGGTGGTGAAAGACGTGGCGGAAGAACGGACGTAACGGTGACCGCCAGGAAGGAAAGGCGGACAGAATTCCAGAGAGGGACGCCCGCAGAACGGACGTTCCGACAGAAACCAGGGAAAACCGTGATAACAGACGAGACAATAACCGTGGCGATGACAGACAGGGACGTAAATTCGAAGAGACAGAAACGACAACAGAAGAAATGACAGAAATAACCGTGATAACAGATTCGGCTCCTGCAATCGAAGGACGGAAACCACAGACGACAGAAGAAAATCAGCCGTCTATTCCGGAAAAGAACGAAACAAGCAATAAAAAGAAAGATTATCGTCGTGATGATGAAGAAAAGAGAATGCCAAAAGGGCAAGAAGAAAACGCGAGCCAAAACAGCAGCTTCAGAAACCACAGCGAAGAAAGAGCAGAAGGTAGAGGAAGAGATCAAACAGATCACAATCCCAGAGGTTCTGACAATCAAGGAACTCGCCGATAAGATGAAAGATGTTCCGTCTGTAATTTAAAAACTCTTTATGCAGGGAAAAGATTGCTACGGTGAACCAGGAGATCGATTATGAGACAGCAGAAGAGATCGCGCTGGAATTCGACGTTCTCTGCGAGAAAGAAGAAGTTGTAGACGTGATCGAAGAGCTTCTAAAAGAAGAAGAAGAGGACGAAAAGAAGATGAAGAAACGTCCGCCTGTAGTCTGCGTTATGGGACATGTTGACCACGGTAAAACTTCCTTCTGGACAAGATCCGTCATACAAATGTCATCGACCAGGAGAAGCAGGTGGAATCACACAGCATATTGGTGCTTCTGTAGTTGAGGTAAATGGGCAAAAAATCACTTTCCTTGACACTCCGGGACATGAGGCATTTACTGCCATGCGTATGCGTGGAGCAAATTCCACAGATATCGCTGTTCTTGTAGTTGCAGCAGACGACGGTGTAATGCCGCAGACTGTAGAAGCGATCAACCATGCGAAAGCAGCAGGGTCGAGATCATCGTTGCGATCAACAAGATCGACAAGCCAAGTGCAAATATCGAACGTGTGAAACAGGAACTGACCGAATATGAACTGGTTCCGGAGGACTGGGGCGGCAGCACCATCTGTGTACCGGTATCTGCTCAATACAGGAGAAGGAATCAAAGAGCTTCTGGAAATGGTTCTTCTTACCGCAGAAGTGATGGAACTGAAAGCAAATCCGAACCGCCGCGCAAGAGGTCTTGTAATTGAGGCAAAACTGGATAAAGGGAAGAGGTTCCGTTGCAAATATCTGGTACAGAAGGGTACACTCCGTGTCGGAGATCCGATCGCAGCAGGTTCTGCATATGGTAAAGTACGTGCCATGATGGATGACCAGGGACGCCGTGTCAAAGAGGCAGGTCCTTCTATGCCGGTTGAGATTCTCGGTCTTGATGATGTACCGAATGCAGGAGAAGTTATTCGTCGGATGTGGAAATGAAAAAGAAGCAAGAAGCTTTGCGGAGACATTTATTTCCCAGAACAAGATCAAAACTTCTGGAAGAGACAAAATCTAAAGATGTCTCTGGATGATCTGTTCAACCAGATCCAGGAAGGCAACTTAAAAGAACTTGGAATCGTTGTAAAAGCAGACGTACAGGGATCTGTAGAAGCGATCAAGCAGAGCCTTACTGAAGCTGTCTAATGATGAAGTTGTCGTTAAGGTCATTCACGGCGGCGTTGGTGCGATCAATGAATCTGACGTCACGCTTGCAAGCGCATCCAATGCGATCATTATCGGATTTAATGTGCGTCCGGACGCAACTGCAAAGGAAACGGCAGAACGTGAAGGTGTAGATATCCGTCTGTACCGTGTCATCTACAATGCCATCGAAGATGTAGAGGCAGCCATGAAGGGTATGCTTGATCCTGTCTTTGAGGAAAAGTTCTCGGTCATGCGGAAGTACGTCAGACATTCAAGGCATCAGGAGTTGGAACAATTGCAGGATCTTATGTTCTGGATGGTGTATTTGAAAGAGACTGCTCTGTCCGCCTGACACGTGACGGTATTGTGATATTTGAAGGACCGCTGGCATCTTTGAAACGTTTCAAAGATGATGTAGAAAGAAGTAAAAGCCGGTTATGAATGTGGTTTCGTATTTGCAAACGTTTCAATGACATCAAAGAAGGAGACCTCGTAGAGGCATTCAAGATGGTAGAGATTCCACGCTAGGAGTTGATATAAATGAGAAAAAGAAGCATTAAGAATACAAGAGTAAATACAGAAGTGCAGCATGAGTTATCGAACATCATCCGTGGGGGATTAAAAGATCCGCGTGTTGCACCGTGGACTTCGGTTGTAGCGGTAGAAGTTGCTCCGGATCTTAAACCTGCAAAGCATTTATCAGTGTCCTTGGGATGATGAAAAAGCCCAGGCTGATAAATTGAAGGGATTGCAGAGTGCAGAAGGCTATATCCGTCGTGAACTGGCCAGAACACTGAATATGCGTAACACACCGGAGATCAAGTTCGTACTGGATCAGTCCATTGAATATGGTGTCCGGATGTCAAAGAAAATTGATGATGTAACAAGAGATTTACGGAAGGGAAGAGGATGATTAGTATGTTATTAGATGCAATTTCTAAAGCCGGGACGATCGCACTTGGCGGACATGTCCGCCCGGATGGGGACTGTGCAGGTTCCTGCATGGGATTGTATAACTATGTCAGAGAGAATTTTCCTGAAAAGAGATCGATGTTTATCTGGAAGAGCTTCCGAATACGTCTGAAGTTCATGAAAAATACAGATAAGATCCGGCATGAAGTGACGGAAGAAAAACCTATGATCTGTTTATTGCACTGGATTGCGGGGATATGGGAAGACTTGGATTTTCGGCAGTCCTTTTCAAAAAGCAAAGAGTAAGATTCTGTGTAGATCATCATGTGAGCAACCAGAGTTTTGCAGATCAGAACTATATCATGCCAGATGCAAGCTCGACAAGTGAGCTGATCTACAATCTGCTGGATTATGGGAAGATGTCTGTGGAGACTGCCGAGTGCCTTTACACAGGAATGGTGCATGATACCGGTGTGTTCCGTTATTCCTGTACCCATCCGTCGACCATGCGCGCAGCAGCAAAGACTGATGGAAAAAGGGATTGATTTTACAAAAATAATTACAGAGACTTTTGATGAAAAGACCTATGCACAGAACCAGATTCTGGGGCGTGCATTGTTGGAAAGCTTTCTTTTTATGGACGGAAGATGTATTGTATCTTATGTTACAAAAGAAGAGATGGATTTCTACCAGGTAAAAGCGAAACATCTGGATGGAATCGTAAGCCAGCTGAAACTCACAAAAGGTATCGATGTTGCAATTTTTATGTATGAGCTTGAACATGGAACCTTTAAGGTAAGTCTGCGATCCAGTGAAAAGATAGATGTAAGTGTAGTTGCAAGCTATTTTGGCGGCGGCGGACACGCAAGGGCAGCCTGGATTCTCCATGACTGCCACACCACATGATATCATCAACAATCTGGCAAGAAGACTGGAACTTCAGTTTAACAGTGGGAGCGAAGCGGAATGATACATGGCGTGCTGAATGTATATAAAGAAAAAGGCTATACCTCCCATGATGTGGTTGCAAAGCTGCGTGGGATCGTAAAAGCAGAAAAAGATTGGGCATACCGGAACCCTTGATCCGGATGCCGAAGGAGTACTTCCGGTCTGCTTTGGGAAAGCAACAAAGCTTTGTGACCTGCTGACAGATAAAGATAAAACCTATCAGGCAGTTCTTCTTCTCGGTCAGGTGACGGATACACAGGATACTTCCGGTCAGGTTCTGGAAAAACATAGCACAGAAGATCTGACCAATGAAAAAGTGGAAAATGTGATCCGCAGCTTTGAGGGAGAATACGATCAGATTCCGCCGATGTATTCGGCACTCAAAGTTAACGGGAAAAAGCTTTATGAGCTTGCCAGAGAGGGCAAAGAAGTAGAGCGGAAAGCACGAAGAATCACGATTCATGAGATCCGGATCCTGGAGATCAATCTTCCGGAGGTAAAACTGGAAGTGACCTGTTCAAAGGGAACGTATATCCGTACACTGTGTCATGATATCGGTCAGAAGCTTGGCTGTGGCGGATGCATGAAAGAGCTTTTGAGAACACGTGTAGAGCGGTTTGGACTTGAAGACAGTATCCGGCTCGGTGAAATTGCACAGTTTCAGAAAGAAGGGATTCTGGAGGAGAAGATTATCGCGATAGATGAAATGTTTCCAACGTATGCACAGGTCGTACTGCCACCAAAAACGGCCATGCAGCAGTACGGAACGGGAATAGTTTCAGAAAAAGAGATATTTCACAGGAAACAGCATTAAAGGAGTATGAGAACGATGAGAGAGTCCGCGTGTACGATGAATCGCATCAGTTTATTGCGATTTACTGTTACTGCAGGAAAGACGATCTCTTCAAGATTGTAAAAATGTTTTTTGATGGAAATGAAAAAAGTAATTAAAGAGGAAAGAACATGGACTATATCAGAGGGCTGGAAGCCTATCAGATTCCAGAGAGGCAGCAATCACACTCGGCAAATTTGATGGAGTTCACAGAGGACATCAGAAGCTGATCAAAAAAGTATGTCAGCTGAAGGCGAAAAAAAAGGCGTTCGTTCTGTTGTGTTTGCATTTGATATGAATCCGCTTTATGAAAAGCTTGGAAAATCAAGAGAAGGGATCATGTCCAATGAGGAGCGCAGATGTCTTCTGGACGGGAAAGTAGATGTACTGCTGGAATGCCCGTTTTCCGAAGATGTTACAAGTATGTCGGCAGAGGATTTCATCCGGAAGATCCTGATTGAGAAAATTCATGCCCGGTATATTGTGATCGGAACGGATTTCCACTTTGGGCATGACAAGCGTGGTGATGCAAAAATGCTTGCAGAATATGCCGATGTGTATGGATATGAACTTTTTTGTGATTGAAAAGAGATGTACGGAAAACGGGAGATCAGCAAAGCAGCTATGTCAGGGAAGAGCTTCGGAAGGGAAATATGGAAGCTGTGAATGATATGCTGGGGTATGCATATACTGTACGGGGAAAAGTAGAGCATGGCAGGCAGCTGGGCAGAAAACTGGGATTTCCGACACTGAATGTACATCCGTCAAGGGATAAACTTCTTCCACCGAACGGAGTTTATCTGGATAGTGTGAGGATTGATGGTATCTGGTACAACGGAATCGGTAATGTCGGGTTTAAGCCAACGGTATCCGATGAGAACCGGATGCTGATCGAGAGCAATCTACTGGATTACAGTGGTGATGCCTACGGAAAAGAGGTAGAGATCCAGCTTTATCATTTTAAGAGACCGGAGCAGAAGTTTGAATCGGTAGAAATGATGAAGGCACAGATCGATCAGGATATTGCTTACGCAAAAGAATTTTTCCGTTATCATCATAAGAAATAACAGAGCCGGTGAAAAAGCTCTGGAAATGCGGTTATTTACAGGCAGCCTGTGAACAGGAATATGAAAACCTGCCAGATGCGGGAAAGATAAAATCCTTCTTGACAGGATTCGGGGCATATGGTACACTAGGCAAGTATGAAAAACCGATGTTCGGCAGATGGAATCTCCAACCACTGCTTAATATCAGGCAATTAACAGTATATTTAGGAGGTAGTGACAAATGATCACAAAAGAAATGAAAGAACAGATTATCAAAGAATACGGAAGAACAGAAGGAGATACAGGATCTCCGGAAGTACAGGTA
>VOFH01001634.1_pt1 | contig 48008 bp, 56 predicted proteins | sample 5384091 | NCBI WGS metagenome assembly VOFH01 (sample SAMN12384727, study PRJNA508395) | human gut metagenome | isolation source: healthy gut G | host: Homo sapiens
CTGCCATTTTGAATCACCGATAGCTGTTTCTCGACTGTCTTTCTCTACATATTTCTCTGCAATCTTAAGAGACAAAGTCAAAGGTCCGTAATCTACGCTTACGCTGTTTTTATTAACCTGCCAGGTACGCATAGACAAAGACATCGGAAGAGTCAATTCCACACGATCACCATTCGCCCACTCACGATTGATGCAAAGATATTTTCCCGCTACAGGAGCTGCACTTACCTTCTTGCCATTCACCCGCACTTCCGCCTTTTGAGTCCATGAAGGAATACGAAGATAAAATGGAAAAGCGACCTTTTCACCGGTAGAAACAGTAAAGGCAATAGCTTCTTCAAAAGGATAATTTGTCTCTTCGTGAAGAGTGATTTCCTTGCCGTCACCCACTTTCACTGTAGCTTTGCAAGCTGCATAAATAGCTGTTGCCACTCCGTTGTCGGGAGTTGCCAATACCAGATGTTCGGTGAAGTAAGGCCAGCCTTGTGCATGATTGTGTTGGCAGCAACGACTGCTGAAAGGATTCATCGAAAGGAACGGGCCACGATTGTCAATGCCCGGATGATGATTCTTCGAATCACTGATGGCATGGTTCGGACAAGTGATATAACGCAATGCCTTGAAGTCCGGCATCACGGCAGCCGGATAAGAGTTGAACGCTACTTCTTCACAGTGTTCCGCCCACATGGGATCTCCTGTCATGCAAAGCATGATTTCGTCGGAAGCCATTTGTTCTACCAAACCGCAGGTTTCCACTCCCTGTCGGGGATCAATATATCCTAAACGGGCATTTTCGTCCGCACCGAACATACCACCGGGAACTTGACCAAAAGTACGCCGAATCAGATGATGGACATTATAAGAGGCTTTCAGCATCGCCGAATCTCCGGTCAGCATATAATAAGTGGCAGGTTCACGGAAACATTGGGCGATATTGACATTGTGCCAGTTAGGTAAGGAGGTGGATTTCGTCCAGTCGGCTGTATTACGGTGAATTTTCTCGGCTAATTCGAGTAGGAAAGCATCTCCGGTATGGTTGTAAAGCCAGTAGATACTGATGAGGTTATCACCGCCACGGCTTTTCTCCCAATAATCTTCCAGAAGCTGATCATCGGGAACAGTCATCTGCCACTTGAAGTAATTCGTCATCAGGTCAATGACACGCTGATCTTGAGAATACTCATAATAAGATTGCAGACACCAGAGCATAATCATCTGTGCCCAAAGTTCGCGTTTGCCGTTACGTTCATTGACCGGACCGAAATAGCCATCCGGCTGGCGACTGGCAAATACACCTTCAATCCAATATTTGGTTTCTTCAATCATCTTCGGGTCATTCAGGATATATGCTAGATTGCCATACCCTTTGAGCCAGTAAGGAACTTCCTCCCAACCATGGTCTCCGCCAGTTGTCAACCAGGCATTATTATCCTTTTCCAGCCAAGCGCTGATTTCTCCCAAGTGTCCGGTCAGACCGTCGCGCTGCAATTCGAGATACTCACCCAGCCTTCGGGCTGAATACTGCCTACCGGCAACTTTATAAAATTCAACGGTCGAAGCGGAGCGCGATACCCGATGTAATTGGTATTGACGGACTGTATGTCCGGTCGGTCCACTACCGTCACCGTACCACTAGAAGAAGCAGGCGCACAAGCTGTAACCGCCACTCCAAGCACTATCGATGCAAAAAGTCCTTTAGTTTTATTTTTTCTTCATTTCGTCTATTCTACTACTTCCGGAAATCATCCTAATTTCCCTATGAGCCCTATCGAGCACCAACAAATTACATTCGAAGCAAAGAACGGATAATCTCTAATCAGACAACCCGTTCTTCAATGGTATGAACTGCCTTTATAACCTATTTATCAACAGAGAATTTGAAGATACATTGGCTCATATATTTCTCGCCCGGGCGAAGTACAGCCGAAGGCCATTCCGGTTTGTTCGGAGTATCCGGATACTTCTGAGTTTCAAGACATACGGAAGCACGCTGGTTGTAAGTGATGCCTTTCTTTCCGGTCAGCGAACCATCGAGGAAGTTACCTGCATATACCTGAATACCCGGTTCGTTAGTATAAACGTCGAGTACGATACCAGTCTTCGGTGATTTCAAAGAAGCGCACTTACGGGTTACGTCGCCTTTCGTGTTCAACACCCAGTTGTGGTCGTAACCATTTCCATTCTTCAATTGTACAAAATCGTAGTCGTTAATGCGTGCCCCTACCGGAGTCGGAGTGCGGAAATCCATCGGAGTACCTTCTACCGGAACGATCTCACCGGTAGTCATGAAGGTGCTGTCTACCGGAGTATAATAGTCAGCATCCACCATCAACAAATGACCGGCGTTGTTGCCGGCATCGCCTTCAAGATTAAAATAAGAGTGGTTGGTCATATTTACAATCGTCGGTTTGTCTGTTTCCGCTTCGTATTGAATATCGATGGAATTATCGTCCGTCAGTTTCATCAACACTTTACAAGTGATGTTTCCCGGAAAACCTTCTTCACCGTCTTCTGCACGGTAAGTCAACTGCAATTCCTGCGGATTCAACAATGCTGCATCAAACACCCGGTATTGGAATCCTTGCGGTCCGCCGTGCAAACAATGACCGTAGTTATTGCGGGGAAGCTGATATTCTACACCATCCAAGGTGAACTGTCCCTGATTGATACGATTGGCATAACGTCCGATAGTCGCACCGAAATCCGAAGGCTTGCTGATATAATCCTGAATCGAATCGAAGCCGAGCACTACATCACGCATCTGTCCGTCCTTGTCGGGTACCATCACTGAAACGATACGACCACCGAAGTTCGTTACACAAACTTCCATGTTGTTCTTGTTACGCAGAGTGAACAAATCAGTCTTCTTTCCATCCACTTCTGTCTGGAATTTACTTTGCAATAAACCGGAATCCGTTGTTTTCTCGGCTTTCGGTGTACAAGCTGCCATTAAGAGGGCGGCAACTGCCCATACACATAACTTTTTCATGATACAATTGTTTTTTTAATATTAGTTTTCAGCTATTCATATTTAGATGCAGACGACGCGGATAACGCGTTTTTTCTAATTTTGCATCAGAAAAAGAGCCGCATCATCCGCGTTATCCGCGTTCAATTTACTATGTCAGCATATTACTGTATACTATTCAATAAATCTACCTTTCCTTCATTAACCAGCTTCAAAATCAACTCACCGAAAAGAGTATTCTGCCAGGCAAACCAGGCACGGGTGAAGTTCTTCGGATCATCCTTATGGAAAGATTCGTGCATAAAGCCGGTGTCAGCATCCGTGTCCATCAACATCTTAATGCAAGTCTTGATTTCAGCATCATTCTGACTTGTGAAGGCTTTCATCATAATACTCATCGGCCACACCATATCGTAACCGATATGCGGTCCGCCGATACCTTCGCCTGCCTTGCCTTTGAAGAAGTAAGGATTGTCTTCGCTCCACACGAATTTACGGGTATTCTGATAGATAGGATCGTTTACATCTACATCACCCAGATAAGGCATCGCAAGCAAACTCGGCACATTGGCATCGTCCATCAGATGATGATTTCCAAAACCATCTACCTCGAATGCATAGATTTTACCATATTTCGGGTGGTTGTATACCGCATATTTCTTTAAAGCTGTTTCCACCTCCTGCGCCAAGTCCTTACATTCTTTAGACAAAGCTGTCTTCTTGTTTACCTTCTCCAAAATCTCGGCTGCCTTACGCAAAGAAGATACGGCAAAGAAATTGGAAGGAACCAGGAATTGAGCGTAGTAGCATCGTCCGAAGGACGGAAACTGGAAACAATCAAACCGACTGGTTTCACCGGTGCTCCCAGACCGTCATTGCTCACAGTATCCAGTGCACGTTCCGTCTTACGTTGGAATTTATAAGGACCTACTCCGTCTTTGCGTTGTTGCTCTTTGAATGTTTTCGGTACATTAGTGATTGCCTGAATCCATTCTTCGTCGAATATGCTCGCATCTCCGGTAGTCTTCCAGTAATGATAAGCCAAACGCAACGGATAACACAAGGAGTCTATTTCCCATTTACGTTCGTGCAACTCCGGTTTCATGTCTGTAAGGTCACTCATCCAATGACCGTCAGGAATAGCGCCGTCATTAAAAGCGTTCGCGTACGGATCGATATTGATACATTTGAACTGGCGGAGGATAACACCTGCCAGCATTTCTTTCAGTTCAGGATCCGCATTTGCCAACTGCACATACGGCCATACCTGCGCACCCGAGTCACGAAGCCACATGGCGTGAATATCGCCCGTATATACGAACGTATCCGGTTTGCCATCGCTTCCTTTACGGAAATGTACGGTAGTGTCCAGGGTATTCGGGAAACAGTTGGTAAACATCCATGCCAACTTCGCATTCTTCAACAGTTTCTGTACACGGAGAATCTCCTTCTCTACCGCATTGGAACGGAACAAACGATTGGATATTTCCGGGCGGTTATCTTTCTGAATGGCATCCGCCAGACATACATGCATTTCCGTCATACGGTTGGAGGCTTGCAGCTCCCCGCCACAGAGAAGCATACCTGCCAGCATACCTGCGCTGATATATTTGATCTGTTTCTTCATGATTACTTCTTCTTTTTAAATTCGTTAGAGAAAGAATAAGGGAAATCGGTTTCTTTGGTACCACGCTGCTCATTGGGTTTCGCATCCATTTTGTAAGAAATGCTAGCGCCATTCAACAGGTCCTGATGAGTCAGGTAGTTTTTAGTATATTCTTTGCCGTTCAATGTCATTGATGAAATGTAACGCTTGTCGTCTCCGTTATTCGGAGCAGAGATAGTCACCGTCTTTCCGTTTTCCAGATGCAGCTTCATCTCCTTGAAGTAAGGAGTACCCAAGACATATTCATCCGTACCCGGACATACCGGATAGAATCCATTGCCGAGAATACATACCAGGCAGAAGTCTGGCCGTTGTCCTCATCACCGCAATAACCGTCGGGAGCAGGGGTATAAAGTTTGTCCATCACTTCACGAATCCAATGTTGCGCTTTCCAGGGTTGGCCGGAATAGTTGTACATATAGAGCATGTGTTGAATCGGCTGGTTGCCATGTGCATAGTTGCCCATGTTCATAATCTGCATTTCACGGATTTCATGAATAACGGCTCTATAATAACTTTCATCGAAAATCGGAGGCAGGATAAATACAGAATCCATCATCTGGTTGAATCCGTCTTTACCGCCCATCAAATCGATCAGACCTTGAGGATCGTGGAATACCGACCAGGTATAATGCCAGCTGTTACCTTCGGTGAAAGCGTCCTCCCCACTTCAACGGATTGAACGGAGACTGGAATTTGCCATCCTCATTCTTGCCGCGCATCAGTTTATGTTCGGGATCATACAGATTCTTATAGTTCATGGCTCTCTTTGCAAAGATCTCAATCTCTTTTTCGGTTTCTTCAAGGCTTTACCCAATTGATAGATACACCAGTCATCGTATGCATATTCCAGTGTACGGGCTGCATTCTCGTTAATACCTACATTATAAGGTACATATCCCAATTTATTGTAATACTCATGTCCTAATCGTCCGGTAGAACGAACATTCGGATGCACTGCATTCGCTCCATGTTTCACGGCTTCCCACAATGTCTCGATATCGTATCCTTTCAATCCTTTCAGGTAAGCATCGGCAACGACAGAAGCGGAGTTGTTTCCAACCATGCAACCTCTGTGTCCCGGACTTGCCCATTCCGGCAGGAATCCGCTTTCTTTATAAGTGTTCACCAATCCTTCCTGCATCTTTGTGTTCATGGATGGATACATCAGGTTAAGGAATGGGAAAAGACAACGGAACGTATCCCAGAAACCGGTATCGGTAAACATATATCCCGGAAGTACTTCACCATTATAAGGGCTGTAGTGCATCACGTCTCCTTTAGCATCTATCTCGTAGAAACTTCTGGGGAACAATACCGAACGATACAAACAAGAGTAGAAAGTACGCAAATGGTCGATATCATCGTCTTTCACTTCGATACGTCCCAGAACTTCGTTCCATACCTTGCGGCCTTTCGCAGCAATCTGTTCAATGTTGTCCGTACCCAGCTCTTTCAAGTTCAATTCCGCCTGTTCAGGGCTGATAAAAGAGGAAGCTACACGCACATTTACCTGTTCGCCCTTGCGGGTTTTAAAACCGATCAGTGCACCGGCATGATTGTCTGTCGCTTCCAGTTTGTTGGTGTCAATCACACCACTGGCTACGGCAGCCGTATAAGTAAACGGTTTGTCGAATACCAGTACAAAGTAGTTTTTAAAGTTGGCAGGAACACCACCGCTGTTTTTAGTGGTATAACCGATAATCTTGTTCTCCGAAGGGATTACTTTCACAAACGAGCCTTTATCAAAAGCGTCTACCACTACATAAGAGTGGTCGTTTTCGGGGAAAGTGAAACGGAAAGCAGCCGCTCTCTCTGTCGGAGCAATTTCGGTCACTACATCATGATCGGCGAGATATACTTTGTAATAATAAGGAGTAGCCGTTTCAGCTTTATGAGAGAACCAACTGGCACGCTCATCCTGATTAAATACTGCCTTACCGGTTACCGGCATGATGGCAAATTGACCGTAATCATTGATCCAGGGACTTGGCTGATGGGTTTTTGTTTGAATCCTCTGATCTTGTCAGCGTCATACGTATAGGCCCATCCATCGCCCATTTTACCAGTCTGCGGAACCCAAAAGTTCATCCCCAGGGCAGCGCAATGGCAGGGTAAGTATTTCCGGTAGATAATGCGTGCTTTGACTGCGTACCAACCAGCGGACTAACGTAGTCCACCGGTCCGGTAATTGTTTTTGCAGTCATAGCCCATGCACTAAGTAACGTAAAAGCGAATAGAGCTAGTTTCTTCATGGTATTTTTGTTTTATTTAATCAGTTTTCCTTCAAGCATTTTGATATAATATCCACCTACAACGGAACGTGCCTGGAAGCCTCTTTGATTCGGTTCGTCTGTAAATACCCAGTCGGACATCGGAACACGGTTAGGTGTAACGTTCATAAACAGATATACGGGTTCGATAAATTTCTCAAAGGTAGCTTTGTCATTTGCCAATGTAGCTGTCCACATGATCCAGTCGGTCTTTGTGTATGTTTCACGGTTATCCAACGGAAGACCATATTTATTTTGCTTCGAAAGATAGTAAGCTATTTCCGTTTCTGCAACATTTTTAGGGAAGATTTGCAGATTCAACAGTTTATCCCACACCAGGTTATACTTCTGGCTCCATGTTCCCGGTTTGTCAAATGTAAGACGATAGTGGTCACCATCATCAGCCATTTTCACCCATTCGGCAGCCATTTCTTTCGCTTTCTGTGTGTACTTTTCAGCCACATCTTTTTGCCCAGCATATCTGCCAGATAACCGTATGAAGCAACACCCATGATTGCTTTGATAGAAAGGTTGGCATTGTGTGCAAAGTGACCTGCAAAGTCATCGGTACAAAGTTGGTTGGCCGGATCAAGTCCGTTCTCTACCAGATAGTCTGTCCACGTAGTCAGGGTTTCCCAATGTTTCTGTGCGTAATCTGCATTACCTTCTACCTTTGCAATGGCAGCAGCCAATACCACCATATTACCCGATTCTTCTACCGGCATATCACCGCCATAAGTCTGGCCGTTAGCCAATGGATAAGTACCGACATCATGCGCAGCAAATGGTTTCGCCCATTTTCCGCTTTCGCTATAATAGAAGATATGGTTCATGGTAGCTTTCACCAATTCCGGATTGTAGTATAAAAGCAGCGGAGCTCCCGGATAAGTCAGGTCGACTGTTCCGATGGAACCATTACTGAAGTTCTCCTTAGAAAGGAACACCAAGTCACCGTTCGGAGCCTGTACCAGTTTATGTGCAGCCAATGCCTGACGATAAGCCAATGCACAAAGTTCGGCATATTTACGTCCACCGGCAGCAGTAGCTTCTTCCATCAGTTTCTTGTCGAAAGCAGCGCTGTTCTTCATTTGTGTCTTGTATTCTTTCTCTGCTTTCTGGAATTGGGAAACAATCGTTTCATTGCCCTCACGATTCCAGTAAGGACGCAGGTTATCACCAAAGTATTGGATAGAATAAATATCATCATACCCGATCAACAGATGGCCATCAGCTTTTTGTGTTTCGCCCAATGAACGTACCAAAGCCAGTTTATCATAACCGTTTGTGGTAGGAGCTTCCAGTTTATTGGCTACGAAGTTCTTGCGCAGCTCTCTGCCGTCACCGATTGCAGATGTGCTGTTTTCCTTTTCAGCTGCCAGATAGAAATGTCCCCAGTCGATACGAACATCATCACCCTTTTTCTTCAGAATCTCCTCATTGCGGCTTCCGGTACGAAGGAATAACAAATCGCCGTCAGTAAAGCTGTCGGCAACAGATTCCTGGTGAGATTGGTCGATTGCCCATTGCGGAGATGCTTCGAAATACAACTCTACCTGATGTTTCTTTCCGTCATTGGAGGCTACTTCATAAGAAATATAGTTGACCGGACGTGACAACAAGTCCAGATTATCCATGAACATAGGGGCGGTAAATGTCAGTTTCAAATCTACCGGACCGCAAGTAAATGTATAATAAGTCTGCATAGGTTGTACGTCTACAGAAGTTTGTTGTGCTGTTTGATGGAAAGAACGGTAACCGTCCAATTCTACCAGCAATCCGAAATCCAGCAGTCCGTTTCCTACCCGGTTATGACAATAGCCTGCAATCAGATTCTCACCCGGTTTCAAAGAAGCTACTACTTCTTCCGACAGTTTCACCCGTTCGTTCTTTTTACAAGCATTACCTGTATCTACCACTTTGATGCCGTTGATATAAATAATAGCATCATCGTCATGAGAGAATTCAAGATATACATTCTTTCCTGTCAAGTCCTCCTGAATATCAGCTACCCGGCGTACCCAGATAAATTCTTCACCCCATTGGGTTTTGGCTGTATGTTCATTCTCCATGGTTCCGAAGGCAGCTTCGCCTTCTTTCCAGGCTTTATCATTGAATCCGGCATTCTGCCATCCGTCAGCAGGCTGTTGAGTGGTATACTTTCCTGTCCAGCTACCTTGTTCGGATGTCTTTACCAAAGGACGTAGTTCCAGTTCTTCCGTTCCCATGAACCGGTAGGTTTGTCCTTCTACTTTTGCAACACCAAGTAAAGAGAAATCCTTGCCTGTCCAATGTTTTACAGGACTGTCGTATAGATTGTTCGTAGTAGACCATGCACTAGTATAAGGATCAATTGTCACCAGCGGATATGCCGGAGCACGTAATTCATTCTTCTCGTGCTGTTCTACCTGGGTCTCACAGCTACAAAATACAGAAGCTGTTCCCAGTAACAGCATCATCAGTTGTTGTTTCATAATTTAAATCACCTGTTTATTTAATCTATTTTACGCAAATTCCGTCGTTTTCTATTTATTTCTTAGCCGGAAACAAAAGCATCAATGCCGGTATACCGGAAGCAGAATAACTGTCGATTTCCGCACCTTCCGGCAACTTTTTATAGTATTCGCCTCCACATACGTTCCGTGTCTTATCTCTGTTTGCCCAACCTGTTTTGATGGTACGTTTCAGGAACGGGAGATATTGGGTTTGTCCGCAATCATACACCAACCATGCCATATATTCCGCAAAGATGGCAGTATAGATACCCTGTTCAATACCACCTTCGAAAGGTAGCACTTTATGTTCTGCAGACATATCTTTCACTATATAGTCTGCTGCCAGAATAGCATTGTCCAGATAACGTTTCTCTCCGGTCGCCTTATAAAGCAGTATGGACGCTCCGATAAAGGTTGCCTGATTATAGACATGTGCTTTCCAGGCAGGATTACCATTTCCATGACGGCTATCGGCAATCTTTCCTGTTGCTTTATCCAAGAGATTTTCCTCCCCATTCATAGATTTCTTTACCTTTGGCAAGATATTGAGCTTTCGTCTGATAATCCGGCCGTTTGTCGGTCGATTCTTTTTCTATTTTCAGGTACGTTATTGTAGAGGGTTAATGCTGCAACAACTGTCGGAAAGTTGATACATGCCATCTTTCCATCACCGAATTTATTCGGTTTCGGATTTTGAATGGGTTGCCATTGCCAGAACATACCTCCGTTTTCTTTGTAATACGAACCTGTATCACCCACTTTTTTCCGAGCCATACCATACCCGTTTGAAACTGGCTTCCGAGAGTTTCAGATATTCATCCACTCCAAAAGTTCGTAGCCGCGTGCCAAGCTGATAGTCCACCACATGATGTCATCGTAGATGAACCAACCGGTATTTTCGTTGTTATCATCAAAATCAAACTGACAATATTGCGCTTTGTTCCCTGCGAATATTTTCTCGCAGAGTGTTTTATAATAACTTGTCTTCTTTCTGTCTTTCTGTGCCTTTGCCAGTTTATAGGCATTCATTGCCATATCCCAATAAATAGGCTGACACCAGATAGCCGCTGCTCCATTGCCACGGTCAACAGCACTCGGATAGGACGAATTTGTCTTGTAAATATATTTATTGGAGTCTAGTAGTGTATTATTAAATCCTTCATAAGCTGCCCATACATCTTCGTTCGTATACGCATGCTTCTTCTGGTTTGCTTTTCCTAAATTACCGACTGCCCATGTGGTAGTTGATACTCCCAATAGTAGTGTCAGAGCCAAAAAGAATTTTGCCTTTCATGATAGTTTATAAGTTTATAGTATTTTTCCTGTTACAAAGATTGCAGAAATAGCTGAAAAAAAAACGATAATATTTATTCAATAAAGAACAAATACAGACCAAAACACTTTTCTACAATAAAAAAATGAGACTGTTGAATATCATTTTCCCCTAATAAATTTACTTTTGCTTCAAACTAGAAAATCATTTGTACCTTTCAATAAAACACTTAGCAAAGGTACAAATGATTATTATAATGAACCTATTGATTTTCCTCTATGCAGAGATTTATAATCAGTGCTTTTTTATCTCCGGTCTTTTACATTCGGGAAAGTTAGCATTAGTGCAGGAATGCCGGAAGCTGTATAAGAAGACAGGGGGGACGTTGATAATGGAACTCGCTCCAAGAACTTATTAGTCAGATTACGTTCCTTGTCACGGTTTTTCCAGCCGAGATTGATGCTGCGTTCTATGTATTCGGTGTATTGGGTTTGCCCGCAATCATTAATTAAAATAGGTATGTATTGGGCTAAGATGGCATTATAAATACCTTTTTCGTCTGTTAATTCTTCTTGAGATGGATTACCTTCCGGCCTTAAAACTTTATTTGCTGTTGACTTCTTTGCTATAATATAATCCATAGCGGCTTTTGCATGATTTAGATAAGTCTGATCTTTGTCACAAGATAAAGCATGGCGGCAGAGCCCATGCAAGTGGCTTGGTTATAAACAAGCATTGTCCAAGCGGCATCAGCATTTCCATCATGTTTAGAGTCTGCTACTGCACCTGTTACCGGATTGAATAAATTTTCCGAAGCCCATTTATAAACGGTTTTTGCTTTTTCCAGATACTGGGAGTTGTTTGTAGCCTTATATAACTCCATTGCAGCTATGATAGTTGGATAGTTGATGCATGCCATTTTCCCTGTACGACCAAATTTCCAGTCCCAGTACATGCCCCCGCTGTTCGGATCGAACGAACCTTTATCCAAAGGATGTCCTCCTTCTGATTGTGGCTTTCCATTCCATACTCTATAAAAACCATCTTCTGATATTTTCAGGTATTTATCATCTTTGGTCAACAAGTATGCACGTGCTAACGAACCGACCCACCACATCATATCGTCATATATATCCCAGTGGGAATAATCATACCAATCGAATGTAAACTCATTAGAACATCCCTCGAAATGCTTTTCCATCAGGTCCATATATTTTTTATCACCTGTGAGTTTATAGGCGTTTATCGTCATATCAAACATCATGGCTTGTGTCCAACCTACGGCAATCTCCGATGTTCCACTTCCTGCATCTCTACGATAAACTTGGCGGGAATCTTGGAATAAGTACTCATTAAACGAATCGTATGCTGTAATTACATCACTGTATGTAAATCCTTTATCACCGGAATTGTTGTTTTCATTGGCATCTGAATCGGAACACCCGAATAACATGGCTCCTAATATCCAGCTGAAAACGATGATTATTTTATTTTTATTCATAACTTGTTTTTTTATATATGAAATTTATGAAAGAGGTTATCCACGTAAGGATAAGAGGCTAACCTCTTTTCAAAATAGGATTGTTTTAATCTAAATTCTATGCCAATAATTATGGAACTAAGACTTCCATAGGTTCACTGTAATTCCAGCGACGGACACTTTCTGTTTCGTAGTTTATACGGGCAGCTGCTCGTATAAATACTGTTCTGCCTGAAGGTATTGTACCGTTGGATTTGATGGTAACTTCCGTTCCAAAAAGAGGTTCAAAGTCTGCCCCAGTGTACTTCTATCTTATTAGACCAACGATCGTCTCGTGCTCTATATCCAACAGTTGAAGAATAACTCACAAATAGTTGTATGTCAGTCATATTTAAAAAGCTGTCTTTATATTCTCCTAGAGGTTCAATTTTTTCTTTGAAGATTTCTTTGCTGACACCTCTCGTTACTTTGACCTTTACCGTAATTTTGCCATTGCTGATTGTCGGTTCACTTACGAATACTATTTTTAAGAAAGGTTCTACTTCAAAACGTACTTTTGTTATGCCTGATATTTCTTTCTCTATCGTTTCATCAGCTAAAGGCACTCCATAGTTATCTTCTCGCACTAGGGGTATGAATGGACCATCAATACGGATATTGTATGTGCCTTTGAATAATTTTGTATGCTGGAATGTGCCATCGGGCATACAATAAAAATCTGGGTTGTGCTGAACATTATCACCCCAACTGAGTTCAGTCAAGCGCACACGAATACCTTCACTGCCTTGGTCGGTCAGCACTTTTTCTCCTGTAGCTACATCTACTACTTCACCTTGCAATGTTTCCGCTGGTTCATCGTAATTGTCAACGCTGAACATGTCACAGGAACCGAAAGTGAACAGTGCACATAATAAGGTACAAAATGTTATCTTTTTCATATTCTATGATTCTTAATTAGTTTTTTATATCACTTATCTTTTTATCGGTTAGGCTGCTGATCGATTAGCGGACTCTTCGTTACTTCTCCACCCGGTATTCCGAAGTAGTAGTCAATAGTACTGTAGTCAGCAGTTCTGTTTGAAGTCCATTGGAAACGAGCGTCAAAGAAGTATTTACCAGCTTGGTTGAGAAGAAAGGATATAATCCACGGAAACGATAACGGGAATTACTGCTAAACTTATCTTTATCTCTTGTTTCACCCCAAAATCCGCCTCTATTATTGTAATCTTGTACACGCCAACGACGCAAATCCCATTTAGTCTTATGCTCAAAGGCTAATTCTTTACGACGTTCTTTCCGTACGATGTCACGTCCTCCTTCTGTAGCTGTCAGGTTACTTGTCAACAGAGTAGCTCCTGCACGTTCACGGATATCATTTACTGCTTTGGTTGCCAGCTGGAGAAGATTTTCTCCATCAGGAGATGTTACTCCGGCTAAAGATAACTCTATTGCTGCTTCGGCCGCATTGAGCAGAACTTCAGCATAACGCATCAATATAAAAGGTTGAGCTGATTTTCCTTCGCCTGCCGCAAACGATGGATCTGGGTTTAGCCATTTACGTCCATAAAATCCGGTTATTGCCGATTCTCCCTGGTCATAGAACGGACCATTTTCTCCGCCTGCAGTCATATCTTTACCGTCATATTTTACAACTTCCTGATTTTCCATCTTAGGACTGAGATATAATGTTTTGGGCTTGCCGGTATATGCATTTAAATCTTGGTAGTGAGTGTCAGCATTGGCAAAAGAGTAATCATTGAAAAAGGTTTGATTGGAGTTGCTCCAGTATATATTCCCGCTCTGATTTCAATTTCTCTACCTTTAAACATGTCACCGGGGAAGATTACATAGGCACGTAAGCGAGGTTCCGCATTTTTAAAGAAATCCATCGGTGTATTAAACAGCAGATAGTTACCATCGGTGTTGGAAGCACCGTCAGTTACTTTCATTGTTCCGTCAGCATAATGTTCGAAGCCATCAAATAATTCTACAAAATCAAGAGTTGGACACGTTTCAGATGATAGCGGAGCGCGGAATACTAGTGGAGCACTGTAAGCGTCATATCCGTGTGTGATGGTTGGATATATGTATTTTCTTACATATATATTTTCCGGACTAGTCAGATCGCTAAACATATCTACCATATTCTGGTATTGAGCTTCTTTATCGTTTGCTGCCCATTTTTTCTTATAAAGATCATAACCGCCATTTATCATTACTTCACGGGCTGCTTTATAAGCTTCAGTGAAATATTTTTGGATGCATCTTCCCATTGGCTCTCGTCGAATCCGATAACACGTACGCCTGTTTTGCGTCCTAATCCTGTAAGACGTCCTTGAACTGTTTCATTATCTTTAGCAACGGACCCTGCGTATAGCATAGCTTCAGATTTGAATGCTAATGCGATGTATTTACTTGAATAGCCATCCTTTAACGGTTTGTTACTTAATAGTGATATGGCTGTGTCAAAGTCAGATAACACCTGGTTCCATGTCTCTTTCTCCGACGAGCGGGGAACTTCCAGCGTACTTTCGTCAGCCGGATATTGTATCACTCTCGTAACCAGCGGTACACCACCATAGCGCTTTGCCATCGTGTAAAAGACAAAAGCTCTTACGAAATAAGCCTCACCCATATAGTGATTATAAACATTACCAGCAAAGTTTCCTTCGTATTTCGGCAAGTTCTCAATTAAAAAATTGGCATCACGCAACAAAGAAAATGATTTTCCCCAGTATTGAGTATCTTCTCCTGTAAAGCTCTTGCAGATGTTATCTCTGCCTACGGCTTCACCTGTTCCTTCAATACCGAATGCACCTAACCAGGAATTGAAATCAAATCCCCATTTTGCCATATATTTAAAATCTTCGAAAGGCATATTACTGTACATTCGTGCCATATAAATATCCATTCCCGATTCGCTTCCTATTAAGTCTTTATCGGTAATGAGATTCTTGGGAGCAATATCTAGATCATTGCAACCGCTGAATAATAAGATACTAAACAATGATAATATAAATATCTTTTTCATATAGATAATATTTTAAATTATTTTTTTGTCCAAAACCTTAAAAAGAAAGAGACATTCCTACTGTATAGGTTTTGTTTAACGGATACATTCTACCCAGATCGTCGTCAGGATGTTCCGGGTCGACAAATTTCACGCCTGTTATTGTAAACAGATTGTAGGCATTGGCAAATATGCGAAGGTTCATGGTCGACAAAGCTTTTATCCGAGGAAGGGTATAGCCAATTTCTATACTCTTAAGACGTAAATAAGCTGTGCTGACGCGATTGAATTCAGAGTTCCCTTTTGGATAATGGCCCGTATATCCATAGTGACCGCTTACCCATTGAGTCTTCGGATCGTAGGGATCAGCCAGAGGGTCTGTCGGATGCCAACGATCAAGGAATTGCTCCAAAGCACCTCCGCCATTTTCACCCCATATATTGTATAAAGGTTCTTTATATTCCATAGAACCGAGGGCAGAACCTTGAAATAATATGTTCAGATCAAAATTCTTATATGCGAAATCCAAATTCAAACTGTAATTTAACCAAGGTGTTTGATCGAATGCAAAAGGATGTTCATCTTGACCATTGATTTCACCATCTCCATTCCAGTCTACATACTTGTAATCTCCAGGGAGTATATCTCTGTCTTTATAAATAGGGTATGTCCAGATATCATTCCAATCAGTGTAACGTCCTGCTGAATTATAACCGAATTGAACACCTTGATAACGATTGTTCAAATTGTCATTGCGCCATCTATCATAAGAACTGGACCAAGGACCTTTATTGACTGCAGTCATGTGTTTTCTGCGAGTAATAGTACCTATTGCTTTTACCTTATAAGAAAAATCTCCTATTTTATTCCGGTGTAAGCTCCAGGTCTATACCAAATTGCCGGTCGCTGTTAACGTTCTCTAATGGAGCTTCAGCGCCTACAACTGTTGGTAAATCTCCGCTACTACGGGCAAACATATTTTTGCGGCGGCGGTCGAAGTAGTCAATCACAAAACCGAATAAACCATTCCATCCCTCAAAGTCTACACCAATGTCGAATGTTCTTGATTCGTACCATGAGATACCCTCATTAGGAAGAGGTTTCGGTGAGGCGGCATAAACGAATTTATCGCCAAAGACGAAGCCGGGAGCATATTGATTATAATACCCTTTTTCAGCATTTCCGCTGGTAGCAGGATAATTATATCCTTGTGCCCATTCATAATTCCAATTATTACTTAAATCATCTCCTAATACACCGTAGCTGGCACGTACCTTCAACTGATTCACAAAAGAAAGAGCAGATATTGATTTGAAAAACGACTCTTCAGAGATACGCCATCCTGCTGATATGGAAGGGAAGAACCCCATTTATGTCCTTTGGCAAACTTAGATGATCCATCGTAACGGAATTGTGCTTCAAGCAAATAACGGCTTCCGTAAGCATAATTTATTCTACCTATTAAAGCTGAATTAGCTTCCTCGTAAAGATCGGAGTTACCCGAATACATTCCACCTTGTTGGGCAGTGTCTTCGCCTACAAAAAGATATGGAACGCTGAAGGCAAGATTGCGTTGGGCATAGAAGTTATCTCCTGACGTTTCTGAGTTTCCCAACCGATTAATCCACTTACGGAATGTTCTCCAAATGTGCGATTATAATTCAATATTAACTGAGCCAGAGTCTGTTGTTTATCGTACATTTTTCGAAGGAGGTTGCTCGGAGAACTGTTGTTATACAATTTTTGAGTATAGGTATCGGTCAAATCATCATAAGCATATTGATAATATTCCTTACGGTAACTTTCATTGTTGTCCAATCGGTAATCGTAACTAAACAATGCTTTTGCTGACAAGCCTTTTTAAAACAGGTGTTATTGTTCCAAAATCATAATTGAGTGATGCTGAAGATTGGATATTTTTCTGTTTGTTCTTTTTTGTATCCCGACACGTCGGAAGTCATGAAGGCAACCGTATTATTTTCCAATTCTAATCCTTTGTAATTTAACATTGTATTTTCCGGATCGGCATACGCTGGATACAATACCCTTGCGACCAATAGTTGCGAATAATATCTACTGAACTGTAATAAGGAGAATTTCGTTCATCGAGGAAAGCACTAAGATTGAGTTCGAAAGTCAATCCTTTAAGAATTCTTGTCGAGATGTTAGAACGAATATTATATTTCTCATAATTCAAATCTCCTGATTTGAAAAATCCTTCCTGATAGAAATATCCCATACCTATATAATATTGGGTTCTTTCATTTCCTCCTGAGATGCTGATATCGTGTTGAGTTTGAGGAGAATGATCTGAAAATATTAATGAATTCCAATCTGTAGCTCGGCGTGAACCATTGCGGAAAGCTTCGAACTGATCTTCACCGTATATAATATTCCCACCATCTACTTTATTCATCGCCTTTTCATTATATAAAGTCATTGTTCCATACGGATCGGACAGTTTAGGCATGTCAGATGGCTGTTGGATGGTAAAGGAACCATTGTATGAGACTTTTGTCTTTCCCTGTTTTGAGCCTTTTTTAGTAGTTACTAATATAACACCATTGGCAGAACGTACCCCATAAATAGCAGCCGAAGCATCTTTCAGTACAGATATATCATCAATGTCATTAGCATTCAAACGCTGGAAGTCTTGCACGTCACGAGGAACACCGTCAATGATGACCAATGGAGCATCATATCCACGAATATCAAAATTATTACTATAAGATCCGGGTTCGGCACTTTTTTGCCATACGCGTACTCCGGAGATTTTACCGGTAAGCATATTCTGCGGATTCTCATTTTTGTTTTCAATAGGTCGGTACTTCTCACTCCTGCTATTGCACCGGTAAGGCTCACTTTTTTTGTACACCATATCCCACAACCACTACATCACTAAGAGTGATGTCATTGGATTTCATAGAAACATTGATTTGTGTACGTCTATTCACTTTTTCTTCTATAGAATTATAGCCTATAAAAGAGAATACTAAAGTAGCATTATCTGGAGCTTCAATACGATATTGACCATCTATACCGGTTATCGTACCTACGGTTGTGTTTTTGATTACAACATTGGCCCCGATTACAGGTTCATTGGTTTCATCTGTAACAATACCTGATATGGTTCTTTTCTGCGCCCATGATGGTGAGCTCAAAGTCAGAAGAAACACCATAAGAATGCAAGAATACAGATATTGCATTTTTTTGCACGTTGTGTTTTCATCATAATGATAATTATTAAAATTTAGTTATGTTTTTATTCAGTATGAACTGGTTACTACTCGAATCTTTAGCCTGATAAATAGGCAAACAAACAAAAGATTCGAGTAAGAACAGGGTCTTTTTTAGTTTAATTCGACGCTGTGGAATACCAGCTTATTTTCATTGCTGCTCTTTTCTCCATTAAATACGCCTATGGCCAACACTACATTACTGCCGTTAAATTGAGCCAGGTCGTATACGAATGTAGCATAGGTATTAGGATTGTCCGGACCTCCTGCATCATGTTTGAACTTCCAACAACCATTTTCTGCAGCAGCTGCTTCTCTGGCCGTATTAGATATTGGATTTAGATTGATGAATGTTCCGTCTTCTTTGATAACAGTAAGTTTAAAGAATGTCCATTGATTACCAAACGTGCGGGTTGTCAACGTTAATTTATTATTTCCTTCTGCTATTGCAAATTTTGCATAGAAATAAGCCTCGGGTTTATTGGTATTAGCGGCTCCGTTCCCCGTTGTTTTTTATCAGATAACCTTCACTAGGGAATACTTCTGGGTCTTTTACTGTCGGCATAAATGCCCAACAATAGGCTATATGATTTACATTTCGCCACTCACGGTATGCTGCATAATAATCGCCGCTACCACCACGAATGGGGCTTATTCCAGTGAATGATTTAGCTGTTTGAACCATTGTTGAACGGACCATTTCTGCAGTTAACTTCCATTCTTCCAAACCTGTGATAGCGGTGCCGGGCAGCCAGTTCCATCCTTCGACTTTTTGTGGAGCGAAGCGTATAGCGCGAAGAACCAATTGTTTCAATAATCACCTGTTGCGGTACGATAGATTCCGATAGCTATAATAACTTCTTTTCCAACATAGTCACTTAAGTCAAAATCATAATCAGTATAACTTTGCGAACCACAGGTTTTGGTTCCTCCCACTTTCACAGCTACAGGTTCTGCAGCAGAAAGATCTACTACTTGCACTCCAAAATACGCAGGTGCTTTGTCATCTGCATTATGAGTGCGGATTCTTAATGACAATATCTTGTTGTCTTCCGTAATCTTCTTGCTGCCATAAGTATAAGAATCAAATGCATCCAGATTGGCCGGATTTTTTTGTTCATCCCCCGTATTTCTAATTCTTAGAGTGGTTCCTTCAGGCTGTTCTTCCATATTGCCCCAGAAACTCAAAGTACACATATAATCGGTTGACCAATCCCAATGAGGATAGCTATCAGCATTTTTTTTCCGCCTCTGTATTCATTATAAAGCCATTTATCAGCCTCTTTCAAATCATCAGCTGTTAAACCTGGCAATACTTCTACTCCACCCAGACGAATATCGAGAGTGGCTATCTTATCTATAAACTGGGCTTTCTTGATATCCCTTGAAACTGCTACATAACCGGTTTTACTAAATGTAATAGAATAATCATCAATAATGAGACTTTCAAATAAGTATGTACCATCATTGGCGGTAGTTGTAGTCAATGAACCCAGTTTTACTGTTACCCCTGCAAGAGGAGCATTGTTGTTCTTAGCATCAGTTACAGTACCCATAACCTTTGCTGCTGCACTTAGCATCTGAATACTTATAGATGCTACTTTATTAGCATCGAACTTGCCGGCTAAAACAGTTGCGCTGGTAGTCAGATAATCTTTTTTGGTGAATGTAATGGTACGTTTATCCATAGGTACATTAGAGAAAGAGTACTTTCCATCGGCACCAGTAGCTGTAGAACCTTCGACATCAGAAATAGTAACTGCAACGCCATTGATAGGCGTGTTGTTTTCGTCAGTTACCATACCTGTTACAGTACCATAGTCGGACTTGGTCGAATCATCGTCATCGCTACACGAACTAGTTGTGAAAGCGATAGCTCCCACTAACATAAAGAACGTAAACGTTCGTAAGTTTTTCATTAGTTTCATACGCAATTCAAAATAAAGTTTTTTGTTTTTCATAATTAAATATCTATGTATTGTAAGTTTACCGGATTTGTCAAATGTGTTTTTCTTTTTTTGATTTTTATATGCATTATAATTCGTTGTATAATTTTTGGCAAAAAAAGAGCATGACGGTTAATTTATAGGTTAAAAGCGGTTATTTATCTAGGAAATACATTAATCTTTGCCATTTAAAGTCAATATTTTGATATATCAATAATGTTGAGAGTTCATTGTTTTTCATTAATGTAAACATATACAGAAGTTTTTTTTCTATAAATATGATACCTGGATATATCTCTGTGGAACTAAGCGCTTCTTTAATAGTGGTTTATTCAAAAATAGGAGAGATGCTAGTTATGATTATTTTTTCTTGGAGAATATTTTTGAAAAAAAATGAATATTAAAGGTGTTAAGCTTATTGCAATTTGATATTTTATTTTAAATTTGCATTCAATTCTTTGATTAGAAACACACAAATAAAATATTATGAAGTTGTCATCTTGCCATATCATAGCTACAATAAGTATATTTTTTTATCATCAACCTTATACGGGCAAGGATTAGAATTTAAAGGGAATGATTATCCCATTGATGAGCGTACATCCTATAATGTTTTTAATGATACGCCTATTCAGTTTTCGGATAAGTTTAATATAAGTTTTGAAATGTCATTAACGCGTCCTTCTCGTTTAGGTTATATCGTTAGGATAAAGAATGAAAATAATAAGATATATAATTTATCTTATTATAACGATGGTATATTCTCTGTGTTTAAATTAAATGAAGAAGGAAAGAATAGTCTCATTGCTGCCAAATTTGAGACTAAGGATTTAGTAGCATCTCGTTGGTTTCAAGTATCAATAAAATTTGATTTACAAAAAGATTCTTTATGTCTTGCAATCAAACAACAAAAATTTTTTGTACACAACCTTGAGTTACCTTCTAAATGGACTCCAGACATATATTTTGGAAAGAGTGATTATATGATTGATGTGCCAGTTTTCTCAATAAGACAACTTATAATTTCTGATGATAAACAACAGTACAATTTTCCTTTAGATGAAAGTGAAGGAGAGGAGGTTCACTCTATTGAGGGAAAAGTATTCGGACAAGTTAGTAATCCGAAATGGCTTATAAATGAGTCTTATAATTGGGCACAGAAGTATAAGTTTACATCTTCTAGTGTAGCAGGCTATAATTTTGATGATCTTACGGACAATATCTACATATTTAATAAAGATACTCTTATTACCTATAATTTGTACTCGGGTGACGTAATATGTAATAGTCTTGCAAATAAGTGTCCTATCGATATTTTTCTGGGAACAAATTTTTGGAATAGTGGAGCTAATAAACTTTATGTATATGAAGTTCATGTAGATGATGCTGGCAAACCAACAGTTGCAACTTTGGATTTGCGAGCGAAAGAATGGACTGTAGTGAGCAATGAAAACTTACCCATGCAACTTCATCACCATAGTGTTGCTTATGATCGGGAGAATGAACGGCATTTCAAATTTGGCGGTTTTGGAGACATATACTATAGTAAAGAACTGTATGTGTATAATTATAACAAAAACAGACTGGATTCGGTAGTTTTGAAAGGAGACCGGATAGAACCACGCTATTTTTCATCAATGGGATACCGTACGGATGACAATTCTCTCTATATATATGGAGGTATGGGTAATGAATCAGGCGAACAAATAGTGGGACGTCAATATTTTTATGATTTACATAAAGTAGACTTGAACAATAACACGGTTTCCAAGCTGTGGGAAATACCATGGAATAGAGAAAACATAGTTCCTGTAAGAGAAATGGTTATTCAGGATGATTCTTATTTTTATACGCTTTGTTATCCGGAACATTGTTCTAATACTTATCTCAAATTATATCGTTTTGCATTCAAAGACGGAGCTTTTCAAATATTAGGTGACTCTATACCTATACGTTCCGAAAAGATAAAAACGAAAGCTAATTTGTATTATAGTGACAAACTCAATAAACTCTTTGCGGTGGTTCAGGAATTTGACGACGATGATATATCTTCCAGTGTGGGTGTGTATTCATTGGCTTTTCCTCCGATAAGTCATGCGCCATTGAGTGCATACAAACCTCACAGTAAAAATAGTGAATTTACTTTCCAAATATTGATAGCATTGCTTATATTATTAGTTATAGTAATTATATCTGCTTTGATCTTTTTATCAGACGTCGCTCCCATGAGAAACAAGGAGCAAATGATAAAAAACTATTATAAATCCAGTAAATGTAAAATGTTCCACTTCCTTGGAACAAAATTTAGTAAAAGCTAATAGCATTTATTTGTTTGGGAGTTTATGGTACGTGACAGGCAAAATAAGGATATAACCTATATGTTTAGTACCAAATTAAAACAGGTATTCTTATCAATTCTTCAATATAGCCCTAAAGGAGGTATCTCATCACAGAGGTTAAGTGAATTGTTTTGGCCCGGTAAATCTGAAGATAAGGTGAAAAATTCACGTGGGGTTGCCATTAATCATGTAAGAGGAATCTTAAAAGAAATTGATGGAATTGAACTTGTATACGATAAAGGTTTGTTCAGGATTGAATACACGGATGAATTTTATTGTGATTATCTTGCTTGCGTCAAACTTTTGATGATAAATAATACTGGAGGAAATGCGACAGAACTAATTGGAATTGTATCTCGCGGGAAGTTTCTTCGGTCAATTGATATGCCAGAGTTCGATTCTTTCAAAGGAAATCTTGAGCAAAAATTAGAACCGGTATTATTGATTGAGATCGAAAATTGTTTTAAAAAAGAAGCATATAAGATAGTTGTTGCACTTTGTAAGAGTTTATTTCATATTGATCCTATCAATGATGAAGCTCTTTGTTATACAATTCAGTCTCTGACAAAAATGAATATGGTAAATGAGGCAAAAGTGCAATACTTGCAGTTTTGTGTTGAATACATGAATACAATAAATAGAGAATATACTTACTCCTTTATGGATTTACAAAAAGAGGAGCATACACTAGTTCTCAGTAGCCATATCAACAATTATGATATATTGAATTTACAAAGGGACAAAAATAAAACAATAAATCAAAAAAAGCCCATCTTTATTAAAATATTAATTACGGACGGGCTGAACTTTTCAGATTTTACTTAAATGGGCTTGCCTTTACTCCCTCGAAAGTCATCTTTATGGGTTTTATTTTTCCATCTTTATCAAAGTACATACGGTCAACGCAGGTCACACGAGCGTTTCCATCCGTTTCACCCAATGGATGGCGATGATAAATGATGTACCATTCATCCTCTCCCGGCCCTTTTACAACTGAATGATGGCCGGCACCTGTTCCAATATTGGGATCTCTCTGTAATATTTTTGCTTCTCTTTTGAAGGGTCCGAACGGTGAGTCGGCAATGGCATAAGCAACACAATAATCCGGTCCGGTCCAACCGCCTTCCGACCACATAAAATAGTATTTTCCGTTACGTTTCAACATAAAAGGTCCCTCTACATATTTTTCGGGGGTTACTTCCTTATAAAGGGTACCATCTTCAAACGGTACGATACTCAACAAGTCCGGGGCCAGTTTCACCATATTACAATGTCCCCAGCCACCATAATACATATAATATTGTCCGTCATCGTCTTTGTAAACAAACTGATCGATCGGTTGCGCACCATTTACAAATTTATCAATCAGAGGTTTGCCTAACGCATCTTTAAATGGTCCGGCAGGATTGTCGGCCACAGCTACACCAATACCGCCCAGTTCATTATTGCTTTGGATATCATTCGCACCGAAAATATATAATATTTATCATTCGCATGAATCACGGCAGGTGCCCACAAAGCACGTTTAAACCAACTTATATTTTCTTTTGATAACACTTTCGAGTGCTTTGTCCAGTTCACCAGGTCTTTAGACGAGAAGGCATCCATGAAAGTCTGTTCGTCATAAGGCGCCGAATACGTAGGATAAATCCAGTATTCATCCCCAAATACAACTCCTTCCGGATCGGCATACCATCCCGGGAATACAGGATTGCCACTCGTCTTCGGTTGTTGATTGGCTTTTGTCCAAATACAGACTGGGAACAGCAAATAATACTAAGAAGGATAAGGTGCTTCAGTTTCATACAATATCAATTTTAAAGTTCGTGCTGCAAAGATGAGAAAAAACAACTAGAAAATTCAATAAATACGAACCAATTAAGGATAAATACTAACCAATCTGCAAAAAAAAAGATGATTTATCAAGATTTTATGCTTTCTTTGCAATATTATTATTAAGTAAAAAATACCATGAGAAGCAGATTGTTATTCTAACCGTACTTTTAATAATTATTTGTGCATCCTGTCAACCCAAGAAGAAAACAGAGCCGGAAAAGGAAGCCGTAACAGGAGCGACTTATACAAATCCGCTACGTGAAAGAGGAGCAGAGCCATGGGCTGTTTTTTATGAAGGGAAATATTATTATACGCAAGGCTCTGAAAGCAGAATCATGCTCTGGGAGACCAGTGATATTACAAATTTGAATGACAGTCTTAGAAAGCCGGTATGGATACCAACCGATCCAAGCAATTCCCATCACTTATGGGCCCCCGAAATGCATCGCATCAACAACAAATGGTATATTTACTTCGCAGCAGACGATGGCAACATGGACAATCACCAGATTTATGTGATTGAAAACGAGGCTGATATTCCTACAGAAGGTAAGTTTGTCATGAAAGGGCGCATACCGACCGACAAAGATAATAACTGGGCAATTCATGCGAGTACTTTCGAACACAACGGACAGCGTTACATGATTTGGTGCGGATGGCAAAAACGAAGAATTGACAGCGAGACACAATGTATTTACATCGCTTCGATGGAAAATCCGTGGACTCTTTCTTCTGACAGAGTCCTGATTTCCAAACCTGAATATGAATGGGAGTGTCAATGGGTTAATCCCGATGGCAGCAAAACAGCCTATCCGATCCATGTGAACGAAGCACCTCATTTCTTTCAGCCGAAGAATAAAGATAAAGTATGCATTTTTTTTATTCCGCCAGCGGTAGCTGGACTCCCTATTATTGTGTAGGATTGCTAACAGCAGACGCCAATGCCAACCTGTTGGACCCTGCTTCCTGGAAGAAACATCCGACACCCGTATTTCAGCAGAAACCGGAGAATGAAGTTTTTGGCCCTGGCGGCAGTTCTTTCGTCTCTTCACCGGATGGAAAGGAATGTTATATGCTTTATCATGCCCGTCAGATACCGAATGACGCTCCAGGTGCAATGGACTCACGTACTCCCCGCTTACAAAAAAATAGAGTGGGACAAAGATGGGATGGCTATACTGGGAATACCGAATAAAACCGGAACAATATTGCCCAAACCATCAGGAACAAAAATAGCTGAAAAATAACAAAAACATTTATTCATACGATTCAGCAGTCAAACGCAAATTTACATGAACCCATAAAGGACAAAAACTGACCATCACTTCCATTCTCTATTATCCGAAGCCGCTTTATACGGGACTTTATATAAAAAGAAGAGAATTTATTATTTTTGAACGGTAATTTTCCTTTATTCTCTTTTATTTCCACTTTCTTTGCGATATTCCTTTTTAATGGGATACCAATTCAACAACTAATTATAAATGTATACCATGAACATGACAAAGAATTTTCTAACAATGCTGCTTGCATTGGCTTTATGCGGTTCGACTTTTGCTCAATGGAAACCTGCCGGTGACAAAATCAAGACATCGTGGGGAGAACAGCTTGACCCTAAAAACGTATTGCCGGAATATCCGCGTCCTATCATGGAACGTAATGACTGGAAAAACTTGAACGGGCTTTGGAAATATGCAATCACAAAGAAAGGTGATCCTACGCCTGCTGCTTACCAAGGCGATATTCTTGTTCCTTTTGCCGTAGAATCGTCTTTATCAGGCGTAGGTAAAATGATAAACGAAAAAAGAAGAACTGTGGTACCAACGCACTTTCGATATTCCTTCAGCCTGGCGCGGCAAACAAATCCTGCTGCATTTCGGTGCGGTATACTGGAAAGCAGAAGTTTGGGTGAATGATGTAAAAGTAGGCGAACACACAGGCGGATTTACTCCTTTCTATTTCGATATTACTTCTGTACTTAATAAAGGAAATAATGACTTGGTAGTAAAAGTATGGGATCCTTCAGATCGTGGCGAACAACCCAGAGGAAAACAAATAGCAAATCCTCATGGCATTTGGTACACTCCGGTTACAGGTATCTGGCAAACAGTGTGGTTGGAACCGGTTGCAACACAATACATCACTAATCTGAAAACTACTCCTGATATTGACAATAATTCTGTTAAGGTAGAAGTTGCCGCTAATACGACCTCTGCCGACAAAGTGGAAGTAAAAGTATTCGATGGTAAGAACCTTGTAGCCAAAGGCGCAGCGTTGAACGGAGTACCTGTTGAACTGACAATGCCTGCTAATGCTAAACTGTGGTCTCCGGACTCTCCTTTCCTCTACAATATGGAAGTGACTCTGTATAAAGACGGAAAAGCAATAGACCAGGTAAAGAGTTATACGGCTATGCGTAAATATTCTATCCGCAAAGGTCAGAATGGCATCACTCGCCTGCAATTGAACAACAAAGACTATTTCCAGTTCGGTCCGCTCGACCAGGGGTGGTGGCCTGACGGTTTGTATACCGCACCGACAGACGAAGCATTGGTTTATGACTTGAAGAAGACGAAAGACTTCGGCTACAACATAGTACGTAAGCACGTCAAAGTAGAACCTGCACGCTGGTACACTCATTGCGACCAATTAGGATTGATCGTATGGCAAGATATGCCGAACGGTGGTCCTAGCCCACAGTGGCAGGCACGCAATTATTTCAACGGTACGGAAGTGATTCGTTCTGCTGCTTCGGAAGCTAACTATCGCAAAGAGTGGAAAGAAATCATCGACTGTCTGTATTCTTATCCGAGTATCGCTGTATGGGTTCCTTTCAATGAAGCATGGGGACAATTCAAAACTCCGGAAATCGTAGCATGGACCAAAGAATACGATCCTAGCCGCCTGGTGAATCCTGCCAGCGGTGGTAATCACTATACTTGTGGCGATATTCTCGACCTTCACCACTATCCGGGCCCGAACATGTTCCTTTACGATCCGAGACGCGCTACCGTATTGGGTGAATATGGAGGTATCGGCTTGGTAGTAGAAGGAAACACTTGGGTGAATGACAAGAAAAACTGGGGTTATGTGAAGTTCAATACATCGGACGAAGTAACGAACGAATACATTAAATATGGCAAACATCTGTTGGAATTGATCCGGAAAGGATTCTCTGCTGCCGTATATACCCAGACAACAGACGTAGAAGGTGAAATCAACGGTCTGATGACTTATGACCGTAAAGTAATCAAGATGAATGAAGCTAAAGTCAGAGAAATCAACCAACAGATCTGTAACTCTCTGAATAAATAATAAATAGAATAATACTCTTTTCCTTATTGAATATCAAGACAGCACCTTTGAATTTTTAAATTCGAGGTGCTGTATTTTCATTATAATAAGAAAGCTCTCTCATTGCCATCGGTCAGAGAGCAATGTTTCATTTAAAGGAGATTTTTTATGAACAGCAAACATATCTTCTTATCCACCTTAGTCGGTCCCTTAGTAATTCCGTCACTCAATGCAGCCGAAACCAACAGGCCCAACATACTATTTGTCATTTCCGACGACCAGTCTTACCCGCACGCATCGGCCTACGGATCACCCATAGCTAAAACACCGGCCTTTGATTTTGTAGCCCGCAACGGCTGGTTATTCAACAACGCGTTCGTTACTTCTCCTGGAAGCAGTCCCTCGCGAGCTTCTATCTTAACCGGACTTTATCCCTGGCAAATAGCAGAAGCAGGTACTCATGCTTCCTCCTTCCCTACCGAATATAAATGTTTTCCTGATATTTTGGCCGAAGCAGGTTATCATGTTGGCTGCACAGGCAAAGGATGGGGCCCCGGCGACTGGAAAATATCGGGACGAAAACATAATCCTGCAGGTCCGGAATACAATAAAAGACACATTCAACCTCCTTTCAAAGGAGTGTCCAATACCGATTATTATCAAAACTTTAAAGAATTTCTCCACGCCAGAAAGGAGAAACAGCCTTTCTATTTCTGGGTCGGCTCACGTGAGCCGCATCGTCCTTATGAAAAGGATAGCTGGAAAAAGCCAATAGAAAACTGGCCGATGCAAAAGTTCCTTCTTTTCTTCCCGATAAGGAGGCCATAAAGGAGATTTATTAGACTATGGAACGGAAATAGAATGGTATGACAGCCAATTATCCCGTATCCTTGACACATTGAAAGAAGAGGGCGAATTAGAGAATACTCTGATTATTGTCATGGCAGACAATGGGATGCCTTTCCCCGCAGCCAAAGCAACTTGTTTTGAATATGGTATTCATATTCCAATGGCTATATGTTGGATAGGTAAGATTAACAAAGGAGGTATCAGTGATGAATTTGTAAGTGGAGTCGATCTGGCCCCAACAATCCTTGATGCAGTTGGCATAGTCATAATCAGAAAAGGGCAAATGGTTTTTAGGTATCAGTCTACTAAGAACCTTTATATCTTCAGAAAAGCAATGCATAGTGCTTATTACGACATAGACCAATGTCCGAAACTTCAGACAACAACTTGTATTTTATTTTTATATTATTGACTATTAGTGTATTATCTATTGTATATGTCGATTATTTTCCTTATCTTTATAAGATATTATAAAACATAAACTAACATGAAAATTGGCATAATTGACCTTTGTAAACAAATAGAAGATCCTAGGATGAACCGCAAAAAGTACATAAAATGGAAACTATTATCTATATATCCATTGCTGCTGTAATCTGTGGCGCCCAGTCTTGGAATGAGATTGAGGAATTTGGCAATGCGAAAATTGCTTTTTTCAAAAGTCGCATACCTGACCTGGAGTTCATCCCTAGTCATGATACTTTTAATAGATTCTTCAGTATAATAAAGCCCGAGTATTTTGAGTTGATCTTTCGTAATTGGGTAAAACAAGTTTGTCAGGAGGTGAAAGGCGTTGTAGCTATAGATGGCAAGCTCATGCGTGGTCCAAGCCAATGTGATGGAGAGCATACTACGGGAAAAGAAGGATTCAAATTATGGATGGTTTCCGCCTGGTCTGCCGTTAATGGAATTTCTTTAGGTCAGGTAAAAGTAGATGATAAAAGCAATGAAATCACAGCTATTCCATTGTTGATTAACTCTTTGGAACTAAGTGGTTGTATTGTTACAATTGACGCGATGGGATGCCAGAAAGATATAACCCAGACCATTATTGAGCGTGATGCAAATTATATTATAGCTATAAAGGAGAATAAGAAAAAAAATTATCAACTAGCTAAACAAATTATTGACGATTATCAGGATAGAGATGAAATAATCAATAGAGTCACCAGGCATGTGTCGGAAAATACCGGACATGGAAGAGTTGAGAAAAGAACCTGTACTGTAGTCAGTTATGGTTCTATAATGGAGAAAATGTTTAAGAAGAAACTTGTGGGGTTGAAGTCTATTGTAGGGATAAAGTCGGAGAGAACAATAGTAGCAACAGGAGAATATACTCAAGAGGTCAGATACTATGTAACTTCACTTGATAATACCAAACCGGAGGAGATTGCATCTGCCATCAGACAGCATTGGTCTATTGAGAATAATCTTCATTGGCAATTGGATGTTACCTTTCGAGAAGACTACAGTAAAAAGGTGAAAAATGCAGCCAGAAACTTTTCGGTGGCAACAAAGATGGCACTTACCATACTAAAGAAGGATAAAACAACAAAAGGAAGTATGAATCTGAAAAGACTCCTGTCACCTTGTGAACTCAAGTTCTTATATTGTTTCTCTGCCTTCTTCCAATAAAGAACAGCCGGTGCATGTACCCCTCCATCCCACTCGTCGAATTTATGTCCACGCAAAGGTCCTGATGAGGATCCCGGAACACCGGCAGTGCCGTTATCACTAAAGAAGATAAAGAAAGTGTTGTCCATAATTCCTTTCTTCTTCAAGGCATCTACAATAGCACCGATTCCCCTGTCCATACAAGAAACCATTGCACTGTAAGTCGCTTTTTTCTGTTCTTTCGGTGTCAGGCTGTCGAAATTGTCTGTATAGAGTTTTATATCTTTTTCCTGTGCCTGCAAAGGTGTATGAGGTGCATTATAGGCCACATACAACATAAACGGACCTTCTTTCTCGTATGCATCGATACAGCGGATGGCTTCTTGGGTTATCAATTCGGTAGAATAGCCCTTGTCATGACAAGTTTCCCAATCATTATGCCAATCCAGTTCACCCTCACGCGTCAGGTCGAAATAATCTATCGCACCGTTCAGATGACCATAGAAGTGCGAAAAGCCCTATTCATCGGATAATGCACTTTCTTCGTATGTCCCAGATGCCATTTACCAATAATGGCTCTGTTCTTATATCCGTTACGTGCCAGCATATCGGCCATCGTTTCTTCATTCTCATCCAGTCGGTCTTCACGCCAGGGCGGAATAACAGCCGAACGGACACCAAACCGGTTCGGGTAACGTCCCGTCATCAGTCCCGCACGGGTGGGCGTACTGATGGGAGAAGTGTAAAAGCGTTCGAGTTCCACTCCTTCGCCTACCAGAGCATCCAGACTGGGAGTCTTGATTTCACTACCATGAAATCCTACATCTCCCCAACCCAAATCATCGGCCAATACGATCACAATATTGGGACGCTCTGTCTGCGCATGAAGAAATGCCGGAAGCAGAGTACATCCACAAAGCAAACCAAAAAATTCTTCTTTCATGATATACGATTTATAAATTACATTCTGTGTTTTATTCGTTTTGATGTGTGACGGCTTATTTTCTCTTTCCCGGCATGTGTTCGAAGGCACGCATTTCGGTAGGTTGTCCTTCGTCTCCACAATCCTTCATCCAGCGTTTCAGCTCTTTATCCAGACGGCTGATGGTAGAAGCTTGTTTCGCGTCTTCCGCCAGATTCTTCATACAATACGGGTCGTTCTTCACATCATACAATTCGATAGCAGGACGATGCTGGTATTTAGTCGTCATCGCTTTTGCATGACTATCCGTTTCCGCCAGACTTTTCCACTTTTTAAACAAAGGAGATTTTGTTTCAACATTCTGGAAAGTAGCTTCCGGGGTGAGATTGACAATATATCTGTATCGACCGTCGTATACCGAACGGATGCCATAATAAGGCGATCCGGCATTGATGCCTCTCGTGGTCTGAAGGGAGAAAGAATATTCCTTGTGTGCTTTCTTCTTGCCTGTCAATACCGGTTTGAAGCTTTCGCCATCACTTTCGCCAGCGGTTTTCCTCCTGCTATATCGACAAAAGTAGGGACAATATCTACGTATTCCACCAACGCGTCACTTACGCTTCCCGGCTTAACCACTCCCGGCCAGCGAACGATACAAGCAGAGTGTACCCCCGCATCATAACAAGTCCATTTGGCAAAAGGCAGGCTGTTGCCTTGTTCACTCAAATATACGACAACTGATTTATCCGTCATCTTTTCCTGATCCAGGATAGAAAGGACATTACCGAATTCCTGATCCATATAATTGATCTCTGCCAGATAATGAGTAAACAACTCGCGAGTCTGGGGAATATCTACATACATAGGAGGCAGTGTCAGTTTGTCCGCATTAAATTGAGAGGCATCGCCTTTATTCCAAGGAGTATGCGGTTGATTGGAGGCTACAAACAGACAGAAAGGTTCGCCTTTCGCCTTGCAATCGGAAATAAATTTCTGAATTGCTTCAAAATTCAAGTCCACACCTTTCAAAGGAGGTACATAAAGGTCGAAAGGAAATACTGATTTCGGGGCAATATGCGATTTCCCGATCAACGCGACTTTATAACCCAACGGTTGCAGATGATGTACAACGCTCAATGTGCCTTCATTGGCACAAGTGTGATTAGGGTAAGCTCCGCTGCGTACAGGCCATACACCTGTATATAGATTATGGCGGGTAGGCGATGACATCGGAACAGCCTGATAGGCTTGTGTGAAGCGTACTCCCTGTGTGGCAAAGTGGTCGATATTCGGAGTCTTCGAATCAACATTGCCATAACAGCCCAGATCATAATGAGAACAGTCGTCAGCTATGAACAATAGGAAGTTCGGTTTTTCCGTTTGCTGGGCGAAAGACAGGCTGGTAGCTCCCAAGGCTACAGATGCACTTACTTAATTTATTCATTTTGTGTTCCTCCTTTATTTATTTCTTCGGATGCTTGGGTAATACAAAGTTTGCATTCGCCCATTTCTCCCATTCGGCAACTAACTTGGTAAGCACTTCAGGGTGCTGTTCCGCTAGATTGTTACGTTCGGTACGGTCTTTAACCACATCGTACAATTCCCATTCTTTTCCTTTTTCGTCGCGGATTGCTTTCCAGTTTCCCCAGCGGATCGCTCTATTGTTCTGATGTTCCCAATACATATATTCATGCAAAGAGTCTGCTTTCTTCTGAATAGCTGGGAAAAGACTACTGCCTACTAATGGATATATTCTGTTTCCACCGTGATAAGTTTCCGGATAAGTGGCTCCTGTTGCTTCCAGAATAGTCGGCATAATGTCCGGCAGATAACCGGGAACACGACACCATTCACCTTTTTTATTCTTCAGATTGCTTTTCCACGACACGATGAGAGGGGTAGAAATACCTCCCTTCATAAGAGCGGCATTTGTATTTCCGGAACGGAGTATTGGAAACCTGCGCCCATGCTCTTCCGTAAGAAGGGAACACGCTACAAGCCGGGTCGTTGATTTCAGACACTTTCCCGCCTCCCAATTCAGCGTATGGCTCGGCACAAGCACCGTTGTCGGACAAGAACATGACAAGCGTGTTATCCAGTTTACGATTCTTCTTCAAGTAGTCCAGCAACTTTCCTACATTATAATCTACACAATGCACCTGTGCTGCATAAACAGCCATCCGATAGGCTACTTTATCTTTCTCCTGTTCCGTCAATTCATTCCATTTCCGGTTTTCCCATTCGGCAAACTCTGTATTCGGTTCGATGATTCCCAACTTAGTCATCCGTTTGCGTCTTGCTTCACGAATTTCATCCCATCCTTTCTCACGATAGATCTTCGTGAATTTTTGAATATCTTCTTCTTTTGCCTGCAACGGCCAGTGAGGAGCGTTGAAAGCTAGATATAGGAAGAAAGGTTTATCGTCTTTCTGTTCGTCAACGAAGCGGATTGCGTAATCGGTAAATGCATCTGTTGTATAATAAGGTACTTCCGGTACCGGGAGTTTTGTATTGTCAAGAGTCAAGCCACGTCCTCCCGATGGACGGAGATAACTGCAAGCTCCTGCCAAAATTCCGTAGAAGCGTTCAAATCCCCGTTGCAAAGGCCACTTTTCTTCTCCATGCATCCCCAGATGCCATTTACCAGCCATATAAGTATGGTAGCCGACTTCTTTCAATACCTCGGCTATCGTGACACAATTGCGGTTCAAGAATCCTTTGTATCCCGGCACTCCCCAGTCGTTCGGGACTCTTTTGATTGGGTTGATTAAACGGGTCTTCGGACATCTGCCCGATACCTGTCTGGTGCTGATATAGTCCTGTCATTAAACTAGCCCGTGCGGGACATGAACGTGAAGTATTGTAGAATTGTGTGAAACGTACTCCTTTGGATGCCAATGCATCAATATTAGGGGTCAGTATTTCTCCACCGTAGCAGCCGATATCGGAATAACCCATATCATCTACCATAATCAGTACGACGTTCGGCTTTTCCTGTGCCGAACAAAACGATGCCATCAGTAAGGGGGCAGTCATTAAGAAATTCTTCTTTACCATAGTATTATCAATTATCTGAAAAACAAAAATAGGGAAGTTTATGCAAAAGGAAGGAAAAATGCTAATCAATAAAGAACAAAATCTGGTATATATGCTATCCAACAGATATACAATGCGTCCATGAACTTTTATTTCTACTCTGAATAGTTTTTTTTTCCTTTATTGAACAATTAATTTTCTATTTTTAGGTCAATATATTCTAACTTTGCATTTTAGTTAAAAACCTATTGAAATGAAAAACAAACGAATTCTTTTTCTTCTTTCTTTTTGTTTATCACTAGCAATAGCATGGGGAGAGACTCCTCCTGCCAAAGTTATATTCCAACAATACATGAACCAAGCACAGACATTTGCCAACAACTTTCCACGGAGAAAGCGTATTTGCATTTTGACAATACGAGTTATTACGTCGGAGATACTATCTGGTTCAAGGCTTATGTTACTCTTGCCGAACAACAGATTTTCAGTCAGATCAGCCGCCCTCTGTATGTGGAATTGGTGGATCAGACAGGACATATAGCAGATAAACAAATCATTAAACTGACGCAGGGAGAAGGGAACGGACAATTCGTTCTTCCCCATTCCATGTTATCCGGCTATTATGAGGTACGTGCCTATACTCGCTGGATGCTTGCCTTCAGCGAACCGCAGTATTTCTCACGTACTTTCCCGATTTATCAACTGCGAATAGTGATAAGCTGGAACGTAGCATCACAACTTACGAACTTAGTTCGTCGATGGAGAACCGTCCGTCGGAAACAAAGGAGAAGTTGAGTGTGCGCTTTTTCCCCGAAGGAGGGCAATTAGTGGAAGGAGTGACTTCGCAAGTGGCTTTCAAGGCGGAGAGTAAAGATGAAGGGAATATAGAATTATCAGGAACGATCTATACCAAAGAAGGAGCAGAAATCACTTCTTTCGAGACTTTGCACGATGGAATGGGGCATTTTAAATATACGCCTTCTGCACAACCGGCTGTTGCCAAAGTCGATTTTCAAGGAAAGAAGTATGAATTTACCCTTCCACAGGCGTTACCTAACGGATATGTATTGAGTACTGTCAACAATGCCGGTGCCCTTTTGGTGAAAGTATCCTGCAATGCCGCTACTCCTCAAGATACATTGGCTGTATTTATCAGTCATCAGGGACGGCCGTATGTTCATCAATTGATTAGTTGCCGGGCGGACACTCCACAAGAGTTCATTCTGCCTACCCGCAAACTACCGGCAGGCGTACTGCAAGTCAGCCTCATCAACCGGGCTGGTAATACGTTATGCGAGCGTTTTGTCTTTTCCAATCCACGTGCTCCTCTACAACTATCCGCAGAGGGCCTGAAAGAGGTGTATACTCCCTACGCTCCTATTCGTTGTGAGTTACAGGTAAAGAATGCCAAGGGAGAACCGATATCGGGAGATGTATCGGTCAGTATCCGGGATGCCGTCCGGTCAGATTATCTGGAGTATGATAACAACATCTTCACTGATTTGCTGTTAACATCTGATTTAAAAGGATATATCCATCAGCCCGGTTATTATTTTGCATCGCCGTCTCCCCGGAAGCAAACGGAACTGGATATATTATTAATGGTGCATGGATGGCGTAAATATGACATGAGCCAAGCCATTTCTACTGCTCCTTTCACTCCGTTGCAGTTACCGGAAGCTCAATTAGTGTTGAACGGACAGGTTAAATCAACGATCCTCAAAAATAAACTGAAAGATATAGCGCTTAGTGTGATAGTGAAGAAAGATGACCAATTTATCACTGGAGGAACCGTGACCGATGAAAACGGTCGTTTCACCATTCCTGTAGAAGACTTTGAAGGAACCACGGAAGCGGTGATCCAAACCCGGAAAGTCGGTAAAGAACGCAACAAGGATGCATCCATCCTGATCGACCGTAATTTCTCACCTGCTCCCCGAGCCTACGGCTACAAGGAGCTTCATCCTGAATGGAAGGACTTGACCCACTGGCAACAAAAAGCCGAGAATTTTGATTCTCTATACATGGATTCTATCCGGAAAGTAGAAGGGCTTTATGTATTAGATGAAGTGGAAATAAAAAGTAAACGCCGGCAAGGAAGTAATATGGCTACTAAAATCAATGAGAAAAGCATCGACGCCTATTACGATGTACGCCGCTCTGTAGATTTATTACGTGACAATGGGAAGATTGTCACAACTATTCCGGAATTAATGGAAAAGTTAAGTCCGCAATTCGATTGGGATCGTAGCAATGACAAGCTTACTTATCGGCAGAAACCGATCTGCTATATTATGGATAACCACATTTTATCCGAGACAGAAACTCAAATGATGTTGACCGAAGTGGATGGATTGGCTTCTATCATCATCAGCAAAGGAACCGGAGGCATTGATGACGACATCATCCAAAATACAAAAATGTCTGAAGTAACCGATAGCACGGGAGTGGATATCAGCAAACTGGATAAATACAGTGTTTTCTACCTGATTCCCCTACCCAGACGCGATGTATTGAACAAAAGTCAGACTGCCGTACTTGGTACCCGGCAAACAGTCATTCAGGGATATACTCATGCACTGGAATATTATTCACCTGCCTACCCGACCAAAGAATTGTATATGGATAAAGTGGATAAAAGACGGACGCTCTACTGGAATCCGTCTGTACGGACAGATGAAAATGGAAAAGCTGTGATTGAATGTTATAATAACCAATATTCCACTCCGGTGATTATTCAGGCGGAAACGATGAGTAAGGATGGACAAATAGGAAGTATGAAGTATTCTACAATCGGGCAAGCGGAGCAATAGCTCTTGTTGTAGATAACCTCATAGCAGATATTATTAATGGGGATGAAGTTATTCCTGATCCGGAATCCTTCATCCCCATTATTCATTCAATTTTATTCATTCCGTTTTAAATGGAATGACAGTTATTTCTTTTTCTGTCCCGGGTAAGGTTCTACCACGCAATGCTTAGCCCATGCTTCGTATGCTTTTGACAGATGTCATTCCACCCACGTTCTTTTTAACTCCTTTCGGCCAATAAGCAATCATTGCCATGGGTAATAAAGCTCCCAACTAAGACAAACATTTTTAAATGTCCATAATTATTACGATTTAATTAACATTTTTGTCGGTTTCGTGTGACCGACTTACAGAACAAAAGTAGAGTTTTAAGTTTTTTAAGAGAAAGGGAAAAATACAAATCAATAAAGGAAAAAATAGATGAACAGAAATGGAAGTAACTAATCATGATCTATTATAAGTAAAGAGGGTGTCCGAAAAGGATACCCTCGTACTTAGAGTTAGTTTATCAAACTCTCTTATTTCATTCGTCCATATTACCATTCAATTTACTGGTCCTCATCTGGGATCTGTGTGTTAATATTCCGTTGAAGTGTCATCGTTCCCTTTACTTTATAAGGAATTTTGACACCTTTAGTACTTGTTACATCATTGAATTCGTATTCAATATTAAATGAGATAAATTTTCTTTTTAAATAAGAAACTGTTTAAAAATTACACAATAATTTTGTTAAGCATGATTTTGCAGAAAGCAAGTTGAACCATAGTCTCTGCAGTATCAGCATGGAACTCGTAGTCTATTGTCAGCCTTCTGAAGTTTTTCCAGCCATGCGAATGCTCTTTCAACAATCCATCGTTTCGGAATGACCTTGAACTTTGACGGGCATTCATCAGGTCTGAGAACGACTTCAAGTTCCCATTTGAATTTGTCAAATACCCAATCTGCAAGGCTTCCTCTATAGCCACCATCCGCAAGGATTTTGGCAAGACGAGGAAATTTGTAGGATAGCCTCTCAATGACCTTCGGAGCACCCTTGCTGTCATGAACATTGGCTTCATGCACGGCTACAGACATCAGATAACCTTGGCTGTCAACGATTATATGCTGTTTTCTGCCCTTAATCTTCTTGTTGCCGTCAAGTCCTCGAACAGAATCTACATGATGTGAAGTCTTGACATTTCGTGAGTCTATAATGCCCATGCTTGGGCTCTCGTTGCGACCGGACTGGATGCGTACCATAGAGCGAAGTGTATCAAGGAGCTCCTCAATGATGCCCTCGTTTTTCCACTTGCTAAAATAGTAGTATACGCTCTCCCACGGAGCAAAATTCTTGGGAATCATGCGCCACTGACAGCCTGTTTTGAGAAGATATAGAATCGCATTCATGATGTTTCTGAGAGAATGTTTTCGCCTCCTTTCTTGCGGATTTATAATTTTTTCTATAACTTGCCACTGTTTATCAGTAAGGTTAGTTGAGTATTGTCCCATAACTCTAATTAATTGACACTCATAAAGTTACGAACAAACCTCCGATTAACCTACTGATTTACAATATATTATTCATTGCAATAACGTTTATTTTCAATAAATTTTAAACAGCTTCTTACCATATTCATCTAAATATCCGCACAAAGTGGAAACTACCAGTTGTGGCTCATATTCATACTTAGCCTGCGCTTTGGAAGATTGTTTTCCTATTTTTACTTCGACACTACCTTCAAAGCACAATGAAGGAGTGAGACAATAAAGACTGTTTCCTTTTGAGCTGACAACTATTGCTTCTTTCCCTCCTATTTTCACGGAAATAATAGAAGGATCCGTTCCAAAATTAGCTCCATATATCACCATTCGTGTATTTCCTCCCCCAGATTTAGGAGTAAAATCTGTCACTTCTATTGGTTGGTTTGGGTCATGGGCAACTGCAGACGCATCTTTATCATCTTTACAGCTGCTAATACTAATTGTAGAGTATGAATTCAGTTATTCATGCGAATCAGTTGTTGAATGTAAGTTCTTGTTTTTAAGAAATTCTTTGATGCTAAAATAGCTTAGATACGCTCCGTAGAACAGATAGAAGGTACATTATTGAATATAAGATAAATAATAAGCAGCTTGTCATTGTTTAAATCCAGCTCAATGACAGGCTGCTTAAATTATAATTACTTATAGTATGCTGCAGATATGATTGTAAAGGATCTAATATAAATAGAAAACTTTGAGTTAAAAAAAAAATGGAGATGTTTTGCAAATTCACTTTTAAAGATTAAATTTGCAAACAGTAAAATAAGAGCAGCAATGATAGAAAGAATATTGAAATCCAAGTTAATTGAAATGGCAAATAAATATCCGATTGTCACATTGACAGGACCTAGACAATCTGGAAAATCAACATTATTGAGAAATTCCTTTCAGGACTATGAATATGTGTCTTTGGAAGATCCTGATATGAGACTATTTGCTACAGATGATCCGAGAGGATTTCTTTCCACCTATCCAGATAAAACAATTATCGATGAAGTTCAAAGAGTTCCGTCACTTTTCTCTTATATTCAAACGCATACCGATAAAGAGAATAAAGAAGGTATGTATATGCTGGCTGGTTCTCATAACTTCTTATTAATGGAAAGTGTGAATCAATCATTAGCTGGACGTACGGCAGTACTCAAGCTACTACCGTTTTCGCATTATGAAATGGAAAAAGGAGAAATATTGCCATCCAATGTAAATGAAGAAATTTTAAAGCGAGCTTATCCACGTATTTATGATAAAGCAATAAATCCGGATGATTATTATCCTTTCTATATACAAACATATGTAGAAAGAGATGTAAGATTATTGCGTAACATTGGAGATCTAAGCAAATTTATTAAATTCCTCAAATTATGTGCAGGTCGCATAGGTCAATTATTAAATCTTTCATCATTAGCAAATGAATGTGGAATTTCTGTCACAGCAGCTACTAACTGGTTATCGATATTAGAAGCAAGTTATATCTGTTATTTACTGAAGCCAGATTACAACAATTATGCCAAGCGATTAGTAAAAACTCCTAAGTTATATTTTTATGATACAGGGCTAGCCTGTTCTTTACTTGACATACAAAATACAGAACAAATAACTACTCATTTTTACGTGGAGGATTGTTCGAAAATCTTATCATCAATGAATTTGTAAAAGAATCCTATAATAGAGGCGTCGAACCGGGATTATCATTTTGGCGTGATAGTACTGGCAATGAGGTTGACTTATTAAGAATGGTTGGCGGAAAACAATATGCCTATGAAATCAAATCAGGAGCAACTTATTCACCGGATTTCTTTAAAGGTATTTCAAAATGGGCTAAACTATCCAATACTCCAACGGAACAATGTTTCGCGATTTATAATGGAGATAGGGATATAAAACATCTGTCGGTCAAGTGAATGGATGGAATCATTTTAGTCTGTTCTAAATCGCCGCCACTAATATACATATCTTTATTCCATCTTATTAAGATCCCTGAAACTGCATTTGGGGATATATTATTTTTTGTCATGTATGAATTGTTGATATTTTGTTCTAAAATTAGAATTCGTTGAAAAAATCTGGGAATACCCAAATCCAAGAAATAAATCATTTTTATAGGCCACAAAAACACCTGAAAAACCAACTAATTACAACACAAAAACAAGACATATCAACTATACGCATCTGATAATAAACTAGATAACGTGAGTTCAACGAATTCACGTTAAATATAAAGTCCGGAGTTTGTTCCAACCAGATATTTTTGTCCACCTCTATCAGGGCTTCCACAAAATTGTTTTCTAATGAGAACTTTTCGTTGAGAACATTCCGATACACTTTATTTCCCCTGTCCGTCATAACGGTTCAATCCGTCACTGGTACCCAGCCAGATAAAACCATAACTATCTTGAAGGGCGCACCACACGGTATTATGAGACAATCCATCTTCTACCTAATATTTCTTGAACGAAAAATAAGGAAACGCGGATAATGTTCCGTTCCAGAAGATCAGCAAGCATATTAGTATTTTAGTTAACTTCATTCTACGTGTTTTTTATTCAATTATCGGTTCAGCCAAGGTTCAGGATTCAACTTTTCTTTCTCCCTACGCAGCTGGAAGTGCAATACCGTCCGTCCATTATCCGTACCGTCAGAAAAGATCTGACCGATGGATTGCTTTGTCTTCACCGTATCACCGGCTTTGACGGAGGCAGAAGAAAGATTACAATAAACAGAAATATAATTCCCATGCCGGATAAGAACATTAAATAATCCGTTCAGTTGGAATACGGCTGCCACTTTTCCGTCAAAGATGGCACGTGCCTGAGCACCCGGCTTTCCCTGAATATCAATACCCTTGTTATCCAGTTTCACGTTACGCAAACCCTCTACAGCATATTGCCCGTAACGGCTGGTGATAATATAAGCGCCGGATATGGGCATTGGCAATTTCCGCGATTCGCGGCAAAGTTACCTGATAATTCCCCGATCCGCCTTACTCATTGTATAAGACTCAAGAGGTTTCGATTTGGCGTTTTGCTCCGTTCCAGCAGATTTTCCCTCCTTGCTTTCCTCTTTCTTGCGGGCAGCCGCTTCACGACGGGCTTCCTCCTGTGCACGCTTACGGGCACGTTCAATCTCTTCTGCAATCAGCTTGTCAATACGGGCATTCAGTTGATTAGCCTCCTCCGTTTCTTATTAATCTCATTCTGCAATCCTTTTGTTTCTTTTGCAGATTAGTCAACCAACGTACGTTTTCTTTCTCCTGTGCTTCCAACTTCACTTTTTCACCTTCACGTTCTCGCAGCAGGTTCTCTTTGGCAGCCTTTACCTGCTGCCGTTCCGCCTTCTTTTACGTATCTGTTCCTGTTTTTTAGGATTTCTTCCTCCTTGCAAACGCTGATAGGTAGCATATTCGCGAACATAACGCATACGGCGATAAGTTTGCCCCAAGTTCTTGGCAGAAAAAATAAACATCAGTTTTTCCTCTATCGATTTATTCTTATACAGGTACTGGACAGAAGCTTCATATTTCTTTTTTTATCTTTCAAATCTTTTTCCAGCTCCTCAATTGCCGTTGAAGAGAAGCCAGCTCACGCTCAATAGCCTCTACATCATTGTTAATAGCCATGATATAACGTTTCCTCTCTTTTCAATCTGCCCGGTCAATGCCGCCAGACTATTCAACTGACTACCTACATCTTTCTTTGTATTCTTCAATATCGTTTCCGACTCGGCAATCTGTTTTTGCAGCGCACCACGTTTGCTCTCCAACTCACGAATCAGTTTGTTCGATTGAGCGAAAAGCGGAACTGCCAGCCAAAGGCAACCGATAAGAATAACAAAAAAACGTTTCATCATAACAAAGCTACCAACATTTTTATTAATTCTTCCAAAGGAACCTGCCTGTACTTAGAACTCAACTCAGTCGGAGTCATAGAAAACTCTTTGTAGAGAAAACTCATAAAGTTGCACCTTTGCTTTTTCCAACGAAGAAATTCCTATATCCTTTCCTGTCAGTTCTGTCTTTCCACCGGGTAAAGACGCATCTGTCAGTATCTTCTCCAAACGAGAGAACTCCGCATTCTTGGGTAATATACCCTTCAGTTCTTCTTTACTTGCACGAACAAATCTTCTGTTCATCCTGTCCACTAACAATACCTCCTCAGGAGTCACTTCGATACGTGCTACCTCTGTACGCAGAATAGGCATCAGCAAAGAGATTTGCACCCGCTCATGAGTTTTCATCCTCATGGTTCCTCCTATCGACAGGCTTCCTCCTTTTTTATCGGGAATAGTCAGTTGGAGCTTGGAAGCCAGATAACTGGATACAGGTGCCTTTGTCTCCGAAGTCACCAGGCGCTTCGAACTCTTACAACCAGCCAACACAACCACAACCAACAATAGATAAACTATTCTTTTCATTCTGCTATAAATTTCTTCTTTTCTATTTTCTGCTTCAATGTTTTCGACTCACTACCCATCTCCAATGCCTTCTTCCAATATCCCAGTGCGCCTTCCACATCACCCGTCATAAAATAAATATCCCCGCAATGCTCCACTATCACATCACTTTTCCCTCCATCACTCTTCATTGCATTATCAATATAAATACGAGCCTCAGCATAGTTGCCTTTCTCAAAAAGAATCCAGGCATACGTATCGAGATAAGTCGAATTATTAGGTTCTGCCTTTACGGTCTTATAACTCATTTCTTCCGCTTTATCCAAATCACGCCGTTCCACAGACAGATAATAGGCATAATTATTCAACGCACCGATGTTGGAAGGGTTATACACCAAAGCTGAATCGTAGGCAGCATAAGCTTCCTTCATTTGCTTTTTGGTATGATAGATATCCCCCATAATTGAATAGAAATCCGAAATGACCTCTTTTCGGGTATCGGGTGTAATATGCTCTAATGCCCTACTACAAATACTCAACACACTGTCTGTCTGCTCTGCCTGATGATAGGCAATAGCCAGATAATAATAAAGTTCCAATGCATCCGGAGTAGCTTCAATGCCCGGCTCGCAGACTTTTATAATCTGCTTGTAGTCTTCCTTTTTCACGGCAGCGCTGACCAACATCAAGCGGGCAGCCTTATTCGTGGGATCTAAATCAACCACCTGTTCCAATACAGGCACTGCTTCCGGTTCCATATTCTTCGACAATAGATACTGTGCATAAAGCATGGGAATCTGCGGATCATCCTGGTCCAGTTTCATAATCCGATCAAACAGGGCTATCACTTGGGTACTGTCTTTAGCGGCCGATTGCTCATTCTCCACAATAATCTGACGCATCACATTAATTTTAGTATCAGGCGCCACTTTCTTATTCAGCAATAATGTGTCCAATTGTTGCTGATACAATTCTTTCTGTCCAGTCTGATCATAATAGGAAGCCATCGAGAAAAGCGCCATCGGATTATCCGGTTCCACAGCCAATACCTTTTGGTACGCTTCGTATGCTTCCTGCTTCTTTCCGTTTTGCAGATATACATCCCCCAGTATCACTTGATAGCGCATATCCATCGGATATTCCTGCACCAGACTTTCTATCTCCCTGAATGCTTTTTTATCATCTTTCATCTGAAGATAAATACGGAATTTCTCCATAGACAACTGTTCGTTCTTTCCCAAACGTTTCTCCAAACGGTTCAATGTGGAAATCACATCATTATATTTCTCCTGACGGCTGTAAATATCAAGTAAATTGAACAAAGGGTCTTGCTTCACCGGAAAACGAGTAACCATTGTTTCAAGCAAAGTCACAGCCTTATCCAGTTCATTCTGCTGCTGATACAGGCTGACTAATCCCTGACTATACCAATAATTGTCCGGAGCATAAGCTACCGCTTTCTCTAAAGCAGCCTGTCCCTGAGGTACCTGACGGAGAAACATATAATATTGAGAAATTTCATAAAGGGCGGACGAAGCGTTCGGGTTGATTTCCAAACAATGTTGTAACAGACCAAAAGCCGTAGCATATTCTTTCTTTTCCTTCATTCGTATAGCTTCAAGAAAGAAATAGTCATATTTACGTTGCTGCTCTTCCGTCAGTTGCAGTACAACAGTTTTCTCCTCCTTCCTCCCCTTTTTCTTTTTACCTTGCACAGTCGTGCAAAGAGGAAACAGTAAGGCATTTATCAGCAAGAATAGTATTATCTTTTTCATTTTTTCCCTGTATGACCGAAGCCTCCGGCTCCACGTTCTGTTTCATCAAGCACTTCCACTTCCTGCCACACGGCTTGTTCGTGCTTGGCTATCACCATTTGGGCGATACGTTCTCCATCTTCAATCACAAACGCTTCGGACGATAAATTGACTAAAACAATGCAAATCTCCCCCCGATAATCCGCATCAATCGTTCCGGGAGAATTGAGAACAGAGATTCCTTTCTTGATAGCCAGCCCGCTACGGGGACGTATTTGTGCTTCGAATCCTTTCGGAAGAGCTATATATAATCCGGTAGGAACCAGGCAACGCTGCAACGGTTCCAAAGCTATCGGCTCGGAAAGATTGGCACGGATGTCCATTCCGGCAGACAATTCTGTGGCATAAGCCGGAAGCGGATGCTTCGATTTATTGATAACTTGAATATTCATAAAATACACGTTTACTATATTAACAGGCGAAAATACACATTTTGAACTGCATCACCAAACAGTACATCACCGATGGCAAAACCTGCCTCACTGCCCGCAAACCATACATTCAGAATGGCCGGCACGTTTGCCTGCTCCCAGTTCAGTACCAGTGGACGACCGGTAAACAGTACCAGTACCACTGGTTTTCCTGTTTTCAATAATTCTTGTAACAGCATGCGTTGGGTGTCGGTCATTTCAAGATTCGTGCGGCAACTGCTCTCTCCACTCATTTCCGAAGACTCACCGAGCGCAGCCACAATAACATCCGATTTGGCAGCCACGGCAAGAGCCTCGTCCAGCAACTCCTTGTCCGAACGATTGTCACGGTGTAAAGAACGTCCGAACATAGTGGCACGTTTCTCATATTCGGCATCACTCATCAAATTACAGCCTTTCGCAGTCAATATTTCGGCTTTATCGCCTGCTACCGCCTTCAAACCTTCAGCCAAAGAAGTTGCATTCTTCAATACAGCAGCCACACTCCAAGTACCCGGCATATTACTGCGGCTGTCTGCCAACGGACCTACCACAGCAATAGTGCCTTTTTTGGCCAGCGGAAGCACATTACCCTCGTTCTTCAACAACACCAAGCTCTCCGAAGCAATCTTACGCGCAACAGCACGATGCTCTTTGGTAAAGATTTGCTTCTTGGCACGCTTCACATCACAGTATTTATAAGGATTATCGAACAAGCCCAACTTGTACTTAGCTTCCAAAATACGGCGACAAGCCGCATTAATTGCTTCTTCTGTCACTTTTCCTTCTGTCAATGACTTCTTGAGCGTACCTACAAATGCATCGCTCACCATATCCATATCCACACCTGCATTCAGTGCCAAGGCGGCAACAGTCTGCGTATCGCCCATACCGTGGTCGGTCATCTCAGCAATTCCAGTATAGTCTGTCACCACAAAGCCGTCAAATCCCCACTGCTTACGCAGTATATCCGTCATCAACCACTTGTTTCCAGTGGCAGGAATGCCATCGACCTCATTGAAAGAGGCCATCGCACTGCCCACACCGGCATCAACCGCCGCCTGATAGGGCAACATGTATTCATTGAACATGCGCTGATGACTCATATCTACTGTATTATAGTCACGTCCTGCCTCACCGGCACCATACAAGGCAAAATGCTTTACACAAGCCATGATTTCATCATTACGGCTCATATCCTTTCCCTGATAACCACGTACCATGGCCTGCGCAATGGCTGCTCCCAGAAACGGGTCTTCACCGTTGCCCTCGGACACACGCCCCCAACGGGCATCACGGCAAATATCCACCATCGGACTGAATGAGCTAACTCTACTTTCAAACTGGTTATTCCCTTCTGCCTGAATAAAGCTGGTTCCAAAATTATTCAAATATGAAAAGAAATCTGTTGGTCCAGCATCAAACTGACTATAACCCCTTATTCACGACGATTCCTCTATCAATCGTAATTACAATAGATTTGATTGAAAAAAACAAAAAAACTGCCACTAGCCATACGTATTCCGACTGTTGAACGGTACTCCTACCATCCTCAAGATGGGTCCCTCCGGTAGTATCCCAAGAAAGAATATGCATATTGTTCAATATAAGACCTAGAGATTTCTGCACCAAAGCTTCTTTTGTACAAATAAAAGGCCGGAGATTCACAATCACAACAAGATTCATCATCTATATAGAGTTACTGCATACATCATCTTCGAAGAGATGCTCTGAATTGTCAAGCATTTATTCATCTTTGTATCCGAGCTGCTGTTCCACTCAGTTCCAATACCTTCAGGAACGTATAGTGATATGTATTACGTCCTCGCACCAGACTCATCGTAATGTATCTGCACCAACTGCTTCCCTTCCGTTTACTAGAATTCCACATTCGTACTATAACAATCCAGAATACCTCCTTCAATATAAGAGAATCGCCGGTGTGAAACAGCATCGGTAAAATAATAGGTTTCTGAATAACCTACTTTAATCCAATGCTTCAAATGGACATCACTTTTAACCGTTGCATTCTTATCAAAAATAAGATTTACATTTTTGGCATCGGCAGAACGATAGGGTCTGCCGTTATAAGTTCCGGCAGGAAAACAAAGCGTTTTCCCATAAGACTGACCGATCAAATTATTAAGTTGAGAACCAATCAGTGTTCCATCATTCTTAATATCATAATCAATGACTGATACAATATCTTCATTATGCCCTTCCTTTGACTTCAACAACAGCCTGTAATGAATCATCATCGTTACATCCCCAAATTGGCACATAAAGATAATAGCCTAAAATAAAAAAGTTAAGTTTCTTCTTCATTTTTCTTTTTTTTTAAGTTTAACGTAAGTTTGAAATGGAAGAGGCCGGTAATCCTGCACCGCCAGTAAGTTACATGTAGGATTATCTCCCCATCCATGAACAGCCAAAGGATGTTTTACCATTTCCGATGATACAACAGATTTCATTTCAATAGAGATTTCAGCCTGCCCAACGTGATATTTTCCGTCTATCCTGTTATGGCAACCCCTAATTTTTTCCCATCAGACGTTTTTTAACTCCGTCTGCACACTCAAAGAGAATAACTTGTCTCTTTCACGGTAAGTCTGATGTAAACCGGACCACCACAAACAACTGCCTTCACTATAGGTATCGGCACGTGCCAATAAGGCAAGTCTACGCCCTACCTGTTTGTTTTGGGATGAATACCATTCATATCGCCGATGTCTATGGTAACGGCTATACCCACATTGTCATTAAAGCTGTTCGCGCTGCGCTTCTCGTAATTCAGCCCACGTGAGTCTCCTGGTTCATCTGCTCTCTCTA